>Ga0207914_100003_pt1 | contig 267979 bp, 224 predicted proteins | sample DeeseametaMP2497_FD_184171 | JGI IMG/M metagenome (GOLD analysis project Ga0207914, IMG submission 184171) | Marine microbial communities from East of Antigua and Barbuda, Atlantic Ocean - MP2497 (SPAdes) | ecosystem: Environmental > Aquatic > Marine > Oceanic | place: East of Antigua and... | reverse complement strand
ACCGCCCGAAGGGTGGTGGAGGGGCATTCAACACCACCTCCGCGACGATCAGGATGGCAAGGCGCGAACGACGCTCCGGCAATCTTCCTGAGGTGATATTGTGGCGCGCGTTGCGCCAGCGCCCCGGCGGCTTCAAGTTCCGCCGCCAACACCCGATCGGCCCATACAGTCTGGATTTCGCCTGCCTGTCCGCACGGCTTGCCATCGAAATCGACGGCGAAGTTCATAATCGCGGCGATCAACCGGAAAGCGACTCCGTCCGCGATGCTCATATGCGCGGGCGCGGGTTCGACACAATTCGCATTCCCGCGAGAGAAGTGCTGCAATCGGTCGACATGGTCGTCATCGCCATTGTCTCCGCCTGCCGTGAGCGCCAACCCCTCCACCAGCCTTCGGCTGGTCCCCCTCCCCGTTTCGGGGAGGTAGAAGGACGCCTGCCATGATCCAATCCCTCCTCATCGCCAATCGCGGCGAAATCGCCTGCCGTATCATCCGCACCGCGCGTGCGATGGGCATCCGCACGGTCGCCGTTTACTCCGACGCCGACGCGACGGCGCTCCACGTCCGCTCCGCCGACGAAGCCGTCCATATCGGCCCGGCCCCGGTGCGCGAATCCTATCTGCTGGGTGACCGGATCATCGCCGCCGCCCTGCAGACCGGGGCGCAGGCGATCCACCCCGGCTACGGCTTCCTGTCCGAAAACGCCGAATTTGCGCAGGCTGTCATCGACGCGGGGCTGATCTGGGTCGGCCCCAACCCGTCCTCCATCACCGCCATGGGCCTCAAGGACGCGGCCAAGCAATTGATGCAGGACGCCGGCGTCCCCACCACGCCCGGCTATCTGGGCGCGGACCAGTCGCCCGCTCATCTGGCCGCGCAGGCCGACGCCATCGGCTACCCCGTCCTCATAAAGGCAGTCGCGGGCGGCGGTGGCAAGGGGATGCGCAAGGTCGACAGTCCCGCCGATTTCGCCGACGCACTCGCCTCCTGCCAGCGCGAAGCGGCGTCCAGCTTTGGCAACGACCACGTCCTGCTCGAAAAATGGGTCACCAACCCGCGCCATATCGAGGTGCAGGTGTTTGGCGACACGCACGGCAATGTCGTCCACCTGTTCGAACGCGACTGCTCGCTCCAGCGCCGCCACCAGAAGGTGATCGAGGAAGCACCCGCACCGGGCATGGACGCCGCCACCCGCGAAGCCATCTGCCAAGCCGCGGTCCGCGCCGCCAAGGCGGTCGACTATGTCGGCGCAGGCACGATCGAATTCATCGCCGACGGATCGGAAGGGCTGCGCGCCGACCGCATCTGGTTCATGGAAATGAACACCCGGCTTCAGGTCGAACATCCCGTGACCGAGGAAATCACCGGCGTCGATCTGGTCGAATGGCAACTCCGCGTAGCATCGGGCGAACCGCTGCCGAAGCGGCAGGAGGAACTGAGCATCAACGGCCACGCCATGGAAGCGCGGCTTTATGCTGAAAATCCGGCGACCGGATTTTTGCCCAGCACAGGGCGGCTGGAACATTTTTCCATCCCCCGTAGCCTTGATCCATACAGTTATATCGCGCCTTCTACTGGCAGTCTGGAAACGCTCAATTATTGCGGCTATCCGCGCATCGAAACGGGCGTCGAACAAGGCAGCGACATCTCTCCCTTTTATGACCCGATGATCGCCAAGCTGATATGGTGGGCCGATAGTCGCCGTGATGCGGCGCGCGGATTGTCTAACCTCGTCCGCCGCGTAGAGGCATGGCCTGTGCGAACCAATGCCACGTTTCTGCACGCCTTGCTGGTCGATCCCAACTTCACGTCAGGGGCGGTTCACACCGGGCTGATCGAGCAACTAGGTGAGGATGTGGTGTATGATCTGGAGCCGCCAGAGGGTCTGCTGGAGCTTGTCGCTGACGCTCTGGTTGATAGGTCTCTGCCAACGGAATTGAGGGGATTTCGTCTCAATGGGGTGCCTCAGTTGGCTGTTCGCCTCAAGGACCGGCAGAATGTCTTCAATGCGACAACCGGAGTCGGACGGGATGTAGTGCAGAGATTGCAGGACGCGGATTGGTTCTCGCTCACGCCGTCGGATGGCGCGATCTTGGCGGCAACTCAAGGGCAGACTTGGAAATTTGAGGTGGCCCGCACCGATGGCGCGGCCGCAGGCGCAGCCTCCGACGGCGCGATCCTCTCGCCGATGCCGGGCCGCATCATTTCCGTGTCGGTCGCGGCGGGTGACGCAGTGGTCAAGGGGCAGAAACTGCTGACGCTGGAAGCCATGAAGATGGAACACAGCCTCATCGCCCCCTTCGACGGCACCGTGGCCGAACTCAACGCCAGCGAAGGCGGGCAGGTGAGCGAAGGCGTGCTGCTGGCAAAGATCGAGAAGGCGGAAGGGTAAGGCGCGCATCACGCCCTCCCGCCGTTCGTTTCGAGCGAAGTCGAGAAACCCATGCGCGCCGTTTCTCGACTTCGCTCGAAACGAACGGGCCGTATGTCCTATTGGGCAGAGAGACGGGCAGCCCGCTGTCCTACCGGACTTCCATCTGCTATAACCAACTGTAATCGCTAAACTTTCGATTAAATCCCATCGTTCATATGGGCGAAGATCGAAAAGTTAGACCCAAAAAGGGGGCAAAAATGGCCGGACGCTATTTCGACCAGTGGACCATCGGCGACAGAATCGCTCATGACATCCGCCGCACCGTGACGGAGACGGACAATCTCCTCTTCACGACGATGACCCATAATCCCCAGCCGCTCCACCTCGACGCGGAAGCCGCCAAAGCCTCGGAATTTGGCCAGATTCTCGTCAACGGCACCTTCACCTTCGCGCTGATGATCGGCCTGTCGGTGGGCGACACGACGCTCGGTACGCTGGTCGCGAACCTGGGCTATGACAAGCTCGTCATGCCAAAGCCGGTATTCATCGGCGACACCATGCGCTGCGAATCCGAAGTCCCGGACCTGAAGGAAAGCCGGTCCCGCCCGGACGCGGGAATCGTCACTTTCACCCATCGCCTGATCAATCAGCGCGACGAAATCACCTGCCAATGCCTGCGCATGGCGCTGCTCAAGAAGGCGACGGCCTGAGCGATGATCGGGCGGGTCATGGCCAATATTTTGCGCAAAAGACCGTTGCCAGCCCGATTTCCCTCGCCTATAGCCGCGCACATCGGGGCCTTAGCTCAGCTGGGAGAGCGCGTCGTTCGCAATGACGAGGTCAGCGGTTCGATCCCGCTAGGCTCCACCAATATTCCCGAAAAGCCGGATTTCGCGCAGCAGCGAAGTCCGGCTTTTCCCGTTTGTCCCCGGCTCCATTCTGGCGGCAATGGCCCTTCTCCGGTCGGCCCTGCCGCACTAGATCGGCAGCAATAGGGGGATCAGTCCATGTCCAACGCATCTTTCGCCATCACCGCCCATGACGTCGCCGATGCCGCCCGCATCATCGCGCCCGCCGCCATCATCACGCCCTTGCTTGAAAATGCGGCACTCAACGCATTGGCTGGCCGCCGGGTTTTCCTGAAGTTCGAGGGCGCACAGCATACCGGATCGTTCAAATTTCGCGGGGCCTATAACCGGCTGGCCCGGCTAAATGCGGTAGAACGTGCCGCTGGCGTCGTTGCCTGGTCATCGGGCAATCATGCGCAGGGCGTGGCCGCCGCCGCCCGGTTGCTGGGCATCCCCGCGACCATCGTGATGCCCGTGGACGCGCCCGCGATCAAGCTGGCCAACACCCGCGCGCTGGGCGCAGACGTCGTGACCTATGACCGCCATCGCGAGAGCCGCGAAGCGATAGCGACCCAATTGGCGAATGATCGGGGCGCGACGATCGTGCCCTCCTTCGATGATCCTCATATCATCGCAGGGCAGGGGACAGCCGGACTGGAAATATTGGCGCAGGCGGATGCGGCGGGCGCGTCGGTCGGCCAGATATTGGTGTGTTGCGGCGGTGGTGGGCTGACCGCCGGGATCGCGACCGCCGTGAAGGCGCAGTCGTCCGCCACCGCCATCTACAGCGTCGAGCCGAGCGATTTTGACGATACCGCCCGGTCGCTGATCAGTGGCGTGCGCGAACAGGTCGGGCCCGGTGCGCGTTCCATATGCGACGCCTTGCTCTCGCCCAGCCCCGGTGCATTGACCCTGCCGATCATGCGGGCGCTGGTGACCGCTGGGCTGACCGTCAGCGACGATCAGGTGCGCGATGCGATGCGCTTTGCCTTTTCGACGCTCAAGCTGGTGGTCGAACCGGGTGGCGCGGTGGCGCTGGCGGCGATGCTCGCAGGCCTCGCACCGCCATGCGACGGTGCGAGCGTTGTCGTCATGTCGGGCAGCAATGTCGATCCAGCCATGTTTGCGGAGATCATCGCCGGATGATCGAAGGACTGTCAGTGCGGTGCAGCCTCGCCACGCGCGGGCGGACGCTTCACCTTCCTGATCTGCCGGACGCCCAGCCATACCGTGACCAATGTGGCCGGCAACAGCGCGATGTTGATCCAGCCGGGCAGATGCGCGCCCTGGCGTTCCAGCGCTGCTTCAAGATGATGCCACAGGCCCAGCGCATAATAGCTGATCGCGACGACCGACAGTCCCTCGACCGTATGCTGCAAGCGCAGTTGCAGGCCAGTGCGCCGGTCCATCGACGCCAGCAAATCGCGATTGCGCCGCGCCAGCGCGGTGTCGACGCGCGTACGAAGCATGGCGCTGGTCCAGGCGGTGCGTTGCGACAGGTCCTCCAGCCGCCGGGTGAAGGCGTCGCAGGTACGCATCGCCGGGAGCAGCCGCCGTTCGGTAAAATCGTCGAGCGATCGGAACCCCCGCACCGTCGCCATGTCGAGCCGCCGGATGCGGTCGAAGCAGAGTTCGGCATAGGCGTGCGTCGCGCTCATGCGATAACGGGTGTGGGCGACGATCTGCGCCAGTTCGGCGCTGAGCGCGGACAGTTGCGCCAGCACGCTGTCGGCGTCCGCGTCCTTTTCCGCGACGCGCGCCGTGATATTGGTCAGCCGCTGCTCCAGCGCGGTGACGACCGGCGTCGCCCGCTGCGCTTCGGGCAGGCCCAGCAGCGCCATCTTGCGATAATTGCCCAGTTCCTGAAGCCGCTGAATCAACTGCGAAGGCTCCGCACCGGCCAGCCCATTGTCGCGGATCAACAGGCGACCAAAGCCATTGGCGTGCAGGCGAAAGTCGCTCCAGATGCGGGCGCGGCCCTGCGCCACGTCGGAAATGATAAGGTCATCGGTCGCAAAATGGCTGGCGATCATGGCGTCGGACGGGGGCGTCCTGACCAGCGCGATCTGGGTCGATCGGATGATCCGCCCCGGCAGGCCAGCGATCCACTGTGCCGTCGCGGCAAAGGGCGTCAGGTCGAAAGGGTCGCCATCGCCGTCCGCGATGAAGCTGTACGTCATGAATTCGGTGTGACGTTCGCAGGAAAATTCCAGCATGCCAAGGCGGCAGGTCAGGAAGCGGTCGCCAGTATCGGCGGTGACGCCATGGGCCGCGAGCAGCGCGGCCAGCGCCCCGCTGCTCTCGCGCGCTTCGTCCTCATCCACCAGCAGGACGAATTGCAGCAGGCGGGCCGGGGCGGACAGCCGGGGCATGGTACGCACATGCATTTCCTGCGACAGGGGCGCGCGCAGGGGATGATCGCGCAGTTGAAGCGCCGTGAAAGGATCGTCCCGGTGCTGCGCGTCGTCGGTCATGTTTTTGCTCCCCCTGATAGGCTTCTAGTCTGACAAAAGGCGCCCGCGCAATTGGATCATGCCAAAGGATGAGAGGCGATGGCCAGCGCCGTCAGACGCGCCGGGCAATGGCGCCCGCGGCCCAGCCCATGCCGACTGCCAGCGCGATGGCGGTCAGTCCGTAGAGGAAGGACCATTTTTCCGCCGCAACGGCCATGAACTGTTCAAAGCCGGATTTGCGCACCGTAATGTCGCGGACGGCGGCGGCGACCACGCGCCCGTCCTGCACCAGAAAAGTCTCCGCAGTATAATCGCCCACGATCACACGCGCCGATAGCGGCAGGCGCGCCCGGTACAGCACGCCGTCACTGATTTCGACCGTGCCCGGCCGTTCGACGAACAGGCCGGATCGTTCGCGCAGATCGACCAGCCCTTCCTGGAACCGGCTGATTTCCGCGCTGTCGTTGAGCGAAGATGGCGACAATTGCAGCTTGTCGACGCCCAGTTCATATATCGCGGCGGTGCGCTCGTCGACGATGCGGTCGATCGGGCGGGACGATGCCATCGCGTAGAAACTGGGCGCTGACCGGAAGCTGGCGCGATCGGCATTGACCCAGATGCCGGCCACCTTCTGTTTTTCGCGCATGGTGATCGACTGTTCCGGCCCCTTGAGCACCACGACGATATCGGCAGGCTTTTCCGGACGGTTGCCATCGGGATAGACGATCGCGCCGAACAGCAGCAGGTCAGCGCCGGTGAAACTATACTGGATATCGATGTCGCGCTGCGACACGTCTGGCACCAGTTGCGGCGCAGTGGCCGCGCCGAGCAACAGGACCGGCGCCAGCCGCCAAAGGTCACGCCGCCGCATCAGTTCAACTCTATCGTGAAGATTTCATCGGGCCGCCAGCCCAGCCCCAGCGCCATGCGCGCAGCGACCAGCAACACGATCAGCGCCAGCAACACGCGCAGATATTCGGGCCGGATCGTCATCGACAGCCGCGTGCCGACCTGCGCGCCCGTGACGCTGCCGATCAGCAGCAGCATCGCCAGCACCAGATCGACGGCCTTGGTCGTCATTGCGTGCATCATCGTCGTCGCCATGGTGACGAACAGGATCTGGAACAGCGATGTGCCCACCACGGACTGGGTAGTCATGCCCAGCAGATAGAGCATGGCTGGGACAAGGATGAAACCGCCGCCCACGCCCAGCAGCATCGTCAGGATGCCGGTTGCCATCCCCAGCAGCAACGGGGCGAGCGGCGAGATATAGAGGCCGGAACGATAGAAGCGCCAGCGCATCGGCAGCGCCGCGACGAGCGGGTGGTGCCGCCGCTTGCGCGCCTGCGGACGCCTGCCGGTCTTGAGCGCGATCAGCGCCTGAATCGATTCCTTGGCCATCAACAGGCCGATGCCGCCCAGCATCAGCACATAGAGGATGCCGATGACCGTATCGATCTGCCCCAGATATTGCAGCAGGCGAAAGATCAGCACGCCAAGCCCGGCGCCGACCACGCCGCCGGCGATCAGGACGCCGCCCATGCGAAAATCGACAGTGCCGCGCGATATATGGGTGAAAACACCCGATACGCTGGCACCGGTCACCTGCGACGCGGCGGATGCGGCGGCGACGGTGGGGGGGATGCCGTAAAAGATGAGCAGGGGCGTCGTCAGAAAACCGCCGCCGACGCCGAACATGCCCGACAGCAGACCCACGATCCCGCCCAGGCCAACAATGACCAGCGCGTTCACCGAAAGATTGGCGATGGGCAGGTAAAGATCCATGGCCCGACCGGGGTAGTGGCAAAATGTGTCGAGTGAAAGCGCGCGATGCGCCCAGCGTCAAAAATCCGCAGCCAGGGTGATCGCAAGGCCGGACGAGGGCGCGGCGCGACCGGCAATGCGTTCCCGCCATTCGACCGCAATGCGGGCGGGGATGTTGGGCAATGGCAATCGAATCTGCATTTCCGGGCCAATGTCGACACGCTCGACGCCCGGCTGCGCTCCGCCGGACAGGGCCGCACCGATTCGCAGCCTTGTCGTGTCGATCGGGGCTAGCAGTGAGAGTTTGCCGTCGATGAAAGCGTCGCGCTGGTTCAGCCCGACCATGCCTGCCTGCGCATAGGCTTCCGCCTCCAGCCCGCCTCCGACCCGCGTGGGGCCAAAGCCGCCCACGGCCATGATCGCCATCGCGTTGCGCGCTCGCTTGTCCAGCGCGATCCGGCGTTCGACAGCCAGGCTGACAGGGACGGTGCGCGCCGGCTGGATCGCAAAGCCGATTGCTGCTTCCGGGGCAGCCGGGCGCTGGAGCGCACTGGTCGCGCGGGCATAGGCGACGGTGCGGATCGGGGCCGAAGGGGTCAGGTCATAATCGACGCGCAGGCCAGCCTGCGACGCGCCCAGCCGACCAAGGGCGGCATCAGTCGGTGACGTGCCATTGTCCCGCCACAGCATCCATGCGCTGCCATGCCAGCGATCCGGCCGTGTCGACGCCGAGCGCAACAGCGGCGCGGGGGAGGGAGTGCCGTAATTAGCATCCGAATCGCTCGCATAGTGGCGGTTGGCAAAGGCCATGGAAAAGGCGATGAAATTCAGCAGGTCGACCGGCATGGCGTCTTGGACGCGGGCGTAGGTCGGGGCTGGACCCTTGGCCAGGACCGGGTGGAGACGGGCATTTGCCATGACCGCGACGGCCGGCGGGGGCACAAGGGACGCCATCTGGACTGTCCAGGTCTTGTGCGGTGAAGGCATGGTCAATTCGGGGGCATTATTCCCCGACCTTATGGGTTGCGACGCTGGCAGGCGCGTGGTTGCCGATGCCGCGAATTTCTGGTGGGCTATCAATGGCAGTGGTGGTTCCGGCTGGCTCCACAGCCGGATCGCGATCCAGCCGACCATCAATAGCCCAAAGAAACGGAGTGGACGGCCACTGGCGGTTGCGATCATGGATCGGACTGCATGTCGGGAAAGCGATGCTGGGTCTTGTCCCAGGCAAGCGGACGGCCCAGCAAGGACCGCACATATTGGAAGATGGCGCGCCGCGCCGCGAGTATGGCGATGAGATTGGCGATGAAGGTGCGCGGCACTGCACCAAAGCCGTGACGCCAGCCATAAGCCTGCCCCACGAACAGCACGCGCATCAGGCCGCGCCAACTCATCAGCCCGACATTGATCCACAGGAGCGCCACGATCATGGGGGACAGCGGCCGCGGCGGGATTGGCAGGACGAGGCTGATGAGCCAGAGCATCCCCCATAGAGCGATCGTCAGATAGGCGGCGAACAGGACAAAGGCGGACAGGGCTGCGCGCCGATCGCGCAGGCGCATCCACCATTCGAACGGTCCGCCGCGCCAACCCATCCGGTCCCATCCCGCCAGAGAAATGCCCACGATCCAGCGGGCTTTCTGTCTGACGGCGCTGTCGATCGTGTCCGGGAAATATTCGCGGGTCGCAACCAGTTCGCCGTCTGCGTCGCGCATCCGGACGAATATGCCGCGCCCGCCATTGTCGCGAATCCGCAAGCCGGCTTCATAATCCTCCGTCAGCGATGACGGAGCGAACGGACCATGGCCTGGATCGCGGGCGAGCGCTGCAAGCGTGTCCCGCTCGAACGCGCAGGCGACCCCGGCGGATGGCACGGACGCGCCCAGCGCTTCGCGTATGGTCAGATATTTCCCATGGCTTTCAACTAATTGGCCGTTAGCGTCACTCTGCCGCGAGCCACGATATGTTGAGGGGCCATCCGCCAAAACATTGCAAATCGCCCCAATTTCTTGAGAAGCTGCCTCACCCCTTGACCAAACCAAACGAGAAGCGCGAGAAAGGAGGCCTGTGGGAGGGACCGAAATGAAACTTTGCGGAATGCTGAGCATCGCGTTTGGCGCGCTGATCGCCCTATTGGCGCTGACGATTCTGCCGTCAACCGTAAGCACTGAAGAGATGACAACCCTACCCTACAGTGGCGCGACTATCGGATCAGGAAAGTATGTTGAAACCTACAACATGCCCCGCGCCCAAATTCGAGAACTTGTTTTCCAAGGGGGCATCGCCTTATTCATAGGCGGCACGATGCTTTTTGTCGGAGGGGCGATCGACGAGCGGCTACGGTCTACTTCCTTTCAATCCTGGCAGCACGGATCTGCAGAATCCGGGATCGACGAGCCGGCCACCCAACCGACCAGCCAAGCTGACGTGTATCCACCGATCAACGATGATGAAGCCCATCGCAATAAGATGATTATGGCCGCCATCCTCGTGCCCGTACTGATGATCATAGCAATCTTCATCGTCGCTCAGTTGAGGCTATCCTAACGAGCCTTCCAAGCTCTGCAAAATCCAGCAATTCCGGGCGGCATTGTGTAAAACTACAGCAATTTGGCCTATTGCTTATCAAAAGCTTAGGTCAGGTGTGTAAAACAAAATTACCCCTCCAATCCTAGGGCGGGGGAAGGCCCGGCCTTGACGGCTTCAAAACGAAGCACGAACTTGTCCCTATGAAAAAACCGGCAACTCCATTCCCCCAAGCGCAACTCTCGAATGAGCAGGCGCGTGAATAATGACCCATTGCAGGATATGCAGCGCCAACGATGAGAAGGCGCTGATCGAGGACATGGCGCGAGCCATGTGGGAAACGCAGATGTCGTCGGACCCCAATGGCGAATGGCGCGACTGGGAGACTACGCACTCCTATTGGCGCGACCGCATGATGGAATTTGCGGCAGCTAGTCTGAAGGTTCTTCGGGAGAGCCCTGCTTTTCGCGGCGAGGCTTATTCCGACCCTTGACCGCATCGGCCAAAATCTCCGGCCCATATTCCACGGCCGCCGGTTTAACGATCTTCTTCCATCCGAAGCGCGCGATGGAGATCAGGATCTTACCAACGTTCATGCGCCCAGCACCTTCTTCAGCTTTGCAAGATAGGCCTTCTGCTCGGCCAGCCCGCCGGTGCCGCCCTGCACCAGCCGGCACACGGCGGTGACATCGTCGCGATCGGAGGCGGCGTTGATTTTGCGGGCGTCCCAATAGGCGCAGGCGACCAGCAGGCCGGTGTGAGGCTCGGACACCAGATCCGGCTTCGCGACGACATCGATGCCGGTCAGCGCCTTCGCCTCGCGATAATTATCTTCGAACGTTAGCTGGGTCGGGCCGCGCCCCCGATGAAGCCAGCCGTCGTTGACGTTGTCATTGCCGTATCGGCCGCCATAAACCTTGTTCGCCAGCGCCTGCGGCTTTCCGGCGTAGGGCTGCGCGGCGGCGATCGTCGGGAAGCGGCTGGGCCAGACCCGGAGGATCCGCTTGGCGGAATAGTTCAGATCCTCTTCCATGACGCGGAAGCCGCGCGTCTCGACCGCCCAGCGCGCCAACGCGTGCGCCAGGCGCAGCGGCGTCACGATGGCATAGCGCGGGAACATCTCAGCCGCCGCCTTGCCCAGATCGCGCGTGAGCGCGCTGGCGGCGCCGCCGGTGTAGGAGAAGAGGCCGCCATAGCTCAGCGGCCCGAAGTCGCCATCGATCTCGCCGGAATAGTGGCCAGCCGCCTGCAGCCGGAGTTGCACCGGTTTCGTGTCCATAAATGCTCCTGTTGAATGCTCCGCTCAGCGCGGCGTGGTGCCCATGAAAGCGTCGATCGCGGCCTTGAACCGGCCGCCCACGGCGCTCTTGGCGATGCCGATCACACCTGCGCCCAGACTGCCCACGCCGATGCCGGTAATCCCGGCCGCCAGCAGTTCCAGTTCCTGCGCCTGCACCCAAAGCGTGGCGACCAGCAGGCAAAGCGCGGTGATGGCGATATCGAGCGCCCACTGGGCCTTGCCCTTGGCCTGAAGGCCGATGATGACGCGGGTGATGATGACGCCGCAGATGCAGACGATGGTGGGGCCAGCGTGAAACGGCTCACCGAAGATCCACCAGATCACCGGCTCGCGAGATGCAATAGAGGTCATTGCGGCAGCCCCCAGCGCCGCACCCAATCTCACCGCAGACATACGGCGGCCAGGGCGGCCACAAAGCTCAGGATGATGACGGCGAGTGCGCGGACCAGAACAGGCCAGCGCGACCACATGTCGACGGGAAGGGGCGCCTTGCGCAGTTGATGCTCAATGCCGGGCTCACCCAGAACGACGATGGACATCCACATCAGGCCGAAGCCGATGGCAATCGGATCGATCCAGCGTTTCGCCATCGACACCCGCGCCGTGGTGACGACGTCCTGCGGGTTCCAGCCCCAAAGGAACATGGCTTCAGAACCACATCGAAGCGTGATCCCGATGCCAGCAAAGAAGGTGATTGCACGATAGAGGGTGACCGGGTGCAGGGGATGGTCCCAAAGCCGTTGGGTCCAGATCCTGCTGCCCTGTTTACCGACCATCATGGCGCCCAGAAATGTCGTGGCGGTCATGAGAAACAAATTGAACATATAGAGGGATGCGCCATTTTCGAAGCTGGGTGGCACGATTGCCTCCGGCATGCGTGCAGCGCTCTTTGCCGCCAGCGAAGCGGCGGCCCCCAGGATCACTGTCCACATCAGCTAGCCTCCAGCGCAGTGATCCGATCCTTCGCCTCGACCAGTTCAGCAGCGATCAGTGACAGATGCGCCTCGTGCGCGCTCGCCCGCTCCCGAAGCGCCTTGAGTTCCGCCACCAGCAGGGGGATGAGCGCGCTAGCATCCATCTGCTGCATGATTGCGAAGCCGTCCGCATCCTCAGCATCCTTCTGACCCGTAACGGCGTAGGGCGCGACCTCCTGCACCTCATGCGCGATGAACATGGGCCGCGCCATCGTCGCGCCCTTCATCTTGCCCATGATCGGGTTGAGTGCGTCGATCAGGGCGCCACTGTCCTCGATCGGCCCCAGCACATCCTTGGCCCGGTAGTCGGAGGTTGTATTGTAACTGACCATCCCGCCCGAACGGTTGAACTGTATTGATCCACGAAGGGTGAAGGTGCCTTCCGAGCCGAACCGCGCCCACACATTGTCGCCGGTCGTGTCCGTGTTCCAAAGCATCTGGGTGACGCCGGCAGTCCGGACATGCACCCGCCCGGCAATGTTGAGCTTGCCGTCGAAATTTGCATCCGTGACGGTCGCGCCCATCATAATGTTGCCAGCGGACAGCAGGCGCATAGTTTCCGTACCCGCAACATCAAGGCACATCGTGCCATCGGTCGCGGTCGCGCCGCGCAGGAACCGCAAACCCGACAACCAGGCGTCCGACGTCGAATAGCGCAGGCCAACGCGGGCCTGCTCGGTGCCGTCCGCCGATCCTGCCCCGCCATTGCGCGTGATCAGCTCAAAGTTGGGATCGGACACGCCGCGCGCAAGCACCGCGCGGATATCGGATGCGGCGCCCTGGCTAACCGTCAATATACCGGTGGCATTGATGCGCCAGCGCTCGACCCCGCCGGTGGAAAAGCCGATGCTGTTATTGCCGGTGCGATAGATGCCCGTGTCCTGGTCCGCGCCGAACCGGAGGCCGGGCAGTGCGGCCGTGCCGTCATCGACCAGGCCGGCGCCGATGCCATCGCGAACGGACGCAAACGACTGGATGAGCGACGCCACTCCATCGGCCACGTCCTTCATCACCGATTGGGTCGGGAAGATCGCGTAGATAGCGCCGGACTGCGATGCGCCAAGATAGGCGGTGCGCAGCATGATCTGCGTGGCAGACACGACCTGTTCGATCTCAATCGGCTTGCCGTCCGGACCTACAAAGCCCTGACCTGCCAGCACATTGCTGACAAAGTCGGTTCCCGCGCCGGTGACCAGCTTCTGGCCGTTGGTCACAGAAACGGTGCCGTTAGAATACCACATGGAAAAGCTCCTCAAACATAGGTGCGAAGGACGAGAAGCGAGCAGCCGCCCGCGTTGATGGTGGTGCCGGACCCGGCGAGGCGAACCTTGCAGACATAGGTGCCCGCCGGGACTTGGGTGGATCGCATGAAGCCGGCATAATTGTTGTTGGCAGCGCCCGACCCAGTCTGAAGGACGTTGGTCCCCACCGCGATCGCCGCGCTCCAGCTGCCGCCAGATCCGACCGTTAGCTGATAGGCAGCGTGCAGCATGATCGTGCCAGGGCGGTCCATGACGACGGTAATGGCGACGACGTCGGTCATCGTGGCGGTTGCAGTGAACGCATTGGCGTTCGAAGCATCATAGGCGCGGCTGACGCCAGCAGCCTCGATCTCCCGAGCCGTGATGGTGCCAGGCGTGATGATGTCGCCAAGAATCTCGGTGTCGCCGCCCAGGACGATCTTGCCGGTGCCGTTTTGCCGCGCGATCTCGACATAGGTTGTGCCGTCCGGGTCGGTCGCTGCGATCCTGAACTTGATGGCGGTCCGGCCCTCCAGATCGACCAGAACCGCCGATTGCTGCTCAAGCTCGGCGGTATGGCCGTTTACGGTGGCACGAACGGTATCGACGTCGGCCGCAAGCGCTCCATTTTCATCGATCCGGGCCTGCCGCTCTTCGACAAGCTCCGCCGACAGCGCGCCAATGTCGCCATCTTTCTCGACCCGGAGCACATCCACGAGGGCGGCGACAGCCGTATCGCCATCTATAGTCGCCTGGCGATCGACGTTCGCTTGCGCCCGAATGTCAGCGACGTCGTCATTCTTCTCCGCGCGCAAGGCCTCGGTGCTGGCCGCCTGCGCCGCGTCGCCATCGATTCGCGCCTGATTGGCTTGCTGCACACTTGCCGCCAGTTCGGCGACATCGTCGTCTTTCTCGACCTTCAGGTCTGTGACCTGCGCTGCCAGCGCGCTGTCGCGGTCGACGCTCGCCTGCTTGATGGTTTCGAGGCTTGCCGACAATTGTCCGAGATCGCCCTGGATCGACGCACTGAGCGTCTCGATCTGTTTGGCGATGGCCGCCAGCGCCGTGGCGGTGGTGAATTGCTCTAGCGCGATGGACGCTTCGGCCATGCCGAGACGGGCGAGCAGCACGTTGATGCGCTGGACCATCACCTCCAGGTCAGCGGTCACCCGCGCGGTAACCTCCTGTCGGGTCGCAGCAATCGCCCCCTTGGCATCTCGCTTTGCAGCGTCGCCGGTCAGTAGCGCCCGCAATGCCTGCTCCGCCGCTGCCGCCGCGCTGCCATCGACACCGCGCACCGCCGCGACCGTCTGACGCGCCGCCGCCTCTATCCGCCCGTCGACTTCTGCGCGGGTGGACGCTTCATTCTCGATAGCGCTGGCGTTATTGCCGATCGCGCTCTGCATGCTGTCCATGCGCTGGGTCGCGGCCTGGGCGCCGGTTACCAGCGCCGCGATCTGCTGCGTAAAGGTTGCGTTGGCGCCGTCGATCGTCGCCGACAATGTGGTGATCTGCCGGGCGACTGCCTCATACTGGGTGGCACGCGCGATCTCTTCGATCACGATTGCCGCCTCGGCTTTATCCATCCGCGCCAGCAGCAGGCTGACGCGCGCAACGACCGCCTCGACATCACCGTTGATCTTGGCCGTGATCTCCTGCCGCGAGGCAGCGATCGCGGCGGACAGTTGCCGTGATCGAGCATCGCCCTGCAGCAGTTCGCGGATCACCAGATCCATCATCGTATCGACGCGACTGGTCAGGCCCCGCGCCGCCGTGACCGCCTCGGTCGCGCTGGCACGGATCGTCCCGTCTTCCGCGATCCGTGCAGCCTGCTCCGCCTCAATCGCCGCCGTGTTCTCGCCGACACCGACTTCCAGCGCCTGCGACCGGGCCGCCAGAGCTTCGGTTTCAGAAGCGAGGGTGGCGATCTGGGCGGTGAAGGTAGCGCGGCTGTCATTGAACTGCGTGGACAGCTGGCTGACCTGTATGGCGATAGCCTGTGTCTCGCTTGCCCTGACCTGCGTCTCCTGAAGGGCGTAGGCTTCGGCGGCTCCGACGCGCGCCGCCAGTTCGTCACGGGCGCGCGCCTGTGCACTGCCGTCCTCATTGATTTTCGCTGTCAGTTCGGTGCGTGCGGATGCCAGCGATGCGACCTGAAACCGCTGGGCCGCATCGCCTGCAAGAATGGCGCGCAAGGCGCTTTCCTGCGCGTCCGCCGCCGCCGCCGGCAGCATCCGTACCGCCGTCAGTGCCTGAGTGATGGATGCGGTGTCGCCCAGCGCCTCGATCACCTGCTCGGCCGAAGCGACGCGCGCTACCACTGCGTCAAACTCGACGCTGTCCACCTTGAGGCTGATCTGCCCAGCCAGGGCGTCGATAGATTCCTGGGCTGTGGTCACGCGCGCCGACAGATCGGTGACCTCGATGACATCGGCTTTAAGCGCGAGCGATGCCTCCGCACCGTCCAGCCGCAGTTCGGCAGAGGTGATCCGCACCTCCAGTCCTTGGAAGACCGGCACCTGGCTCGGATCCAGAACGGCAACGGCGATAGCGTTATTGACATAGGTGCGGGTGGCGCTGAGGGCGATCAAGCTCTCCGCTGCGCTCAGGCGGATATAGGCCTCACTTACCTGCTCGCGCGTCTGGTCGACGGCGCTAATGCGCACCTCGCCGGTCGCCGGATCGGCGTAGAAGCCGGCGTCGCGGAATGTCTCGCGCGTCCTGTTCGCTTCGCTGGCGACCCGCGCAACGGTGGCGCTGATCTGGTCCATCGCGGTTTCCAGCGTGCGACGTGATGTGTCGCTGGCCGCGCCTAGGTCGGGCAGGCGGATGCGGCCCAGCACCGTTACCGCGCCATCGGCGGTTTCGAACTGGAGCGTGCCGTCCGGCTGCAACGCCAGTTGCCCGACCACATCGGGCACCGCAACCTGTCCGAGCGCTACCTTGATGTCGGCATTATCGGGATATGGTTGATATTGCAGCACGCCATCGGCGCCCAGCGACAGGAGGTCGTTGCGAAGCAGGCCGGGCGGCGCCGGGATGCCGGGGATTTCGGGGATGCGAATGTCGATGCCGATTGTGCCGCCGACGTTCGCGTTATCCTCAATACCCGAGAGCTTGCCGACGCCTGTAACGGCCGACAAAATTATGAAATCACCGTCTATCTGCTCGACGCGATACCCAATGCGGACCTGATAGCCCGTCTCGCTCTCCAAAGGAGCGATGACATGCTGGACCGGCTCGTTCGCCGACAGGATCGCGGAGCGGGTCCAGGTCGCATCTGCCGGCAGCTTATAGTCGATCAGCACGGCGTCCGCCGATGGCATCTCGCTATTGCCGGTCACCACGATCGCGGGCAGGCCTTCACCGGTCACCGTACCGGCCGCCGCCCAGTTCGCCACAGCAGGGGCTGGCGGCTTGAGATCCGGCGCGGTCAGGCTGAAGGGTGCCGGGGGCGTCGTGCTCTGGCCAAGCGCATAGGCATGCTTGGCATAGGTCTCGGTCTGGGCCGAAAATGCCACCTTGCCGGTCGACGGATCGGGGGCGCGGCGCGTGATGAGCACCGGCTGATTGACCAGGCCCTCTTCCGGCACGTTGAGCAGGATGACATCACCCGTCTTCAGCCCGATCCATTCCGGGCCGGTCGTGAAGTTGATAGGGCCAGCCTCGCGGCTGTTGACGATGTCATATGCCGCGAGCTGGCCCGGCTGCTTCGCTACCTGCCCCGAGAAGACCTGCACCAGCGGATAGTCGATTTCCTTGGTGCGCTGGCCCTTGTCGGCGGTCACATAGTCACCGACCGTGATCGCGGTACCGGAGATGACCGACCAGTCGCTAGCCTCGTCGACATAGCGCGGGATGACGCTGTTGAACCGGTCGCGCCGGCTCTTGGTCGCGGCGATCGACAGGCTGTCGAGCAGGTGCCGGCTCTCGATCGTCGCGATCGCCGTGCGGGGCGTCGAGACAAGGCAGCCGACCATGGCGCCGGTCTGGGTCGGGATCGCGCCGCCAGCCTGCAGGATCCGCTTGAGCGTGTCCCACTTGCTGTCCGTCGTCCATTCGACGCCGCCGACCTTCCAGCCATTGGCCTCGCAGACATTGGCGCATTCCACGAACTCGGCGACGCGGATATTCGCAACCGGCGCGCCGATGCCGCAGGTCCGCTTGCCGTTCTGCCAACGCCCAAGCGCCCAGGTCAGCGCATGCAGGCCCGGATTGTCCGACCAGACATAGGTCGATTCCAGCAGTGCGCGACAGGAACCCGAGCCGCCGGGATAGGTGCTGTCCAGCCGCGGATCGTAAACCTTGACCCAATTGCCGATCCAAGCCGGCTCCGGCGCACCTGCACCGTACATCTCGCCCTGCTTGTTGAAGCGCAGGCACCACATGGCATGCGTGATGCCGGAGAGCTTATGTGCGGTGGTCCAGCCAGGCGCAGACCCGCCAACCAGGGACAAGGCTAGGGCGCTGGTCTGCTGGGCGCCCAGATGGATCTTCTGCGCCTGATAATCGTGATAGTCGCCGATGGCGTTGCCGCTGGCGTCGAAGCTGACGATCTCATTGTCGGCGGTGAACTTCTCGATGCCGCCGATCGCCCCGCCAATGCTGAGCAGCGCGCCAAACCACAGCAAATCGTTGAACTTGGTATAGCCCGGCCGCGTGTTGGTGTTGGCATAAATGCGCAGGCCCGACATGCGGGTCCGGCCCATGGCATAAGGCAGACCCGACTGCGGGTTCGTCGTGAAGCTGGTTTGGCTGCCCTGCGACGACATGCCCGGCGCGGTCGCGGTGGAGATGGCCGTGAGAATGCCGGCGGCTAGGCCGCCATAAGTGCCGATCGCGGTCAGGGTGGCGGCGGATGCAACACCAGCGATGCCTGCCGCGCCTGCCATGCCGGGCGCAAGCAGCGGTGCTGCGGCGCCGGCGGTGGCTGCGACCAGTGCGACGGCGCCGACCACCAACGCCGCCTTGCGCATGAAGGCCGACATTAGAGCACGCTCCAGGCGAAGTCGGGTTTCAGGTCGACCGCGACCAGACCCTGGTCAAGATGATCCTCGTGGAAGCCCAGCACATGGCCATTGCTGGCGTAGATGCCGATCGCCGCGATCCCGTCATGGCCATCGGCAACGACAAGATCGCCCAGCAGCAGGCGCGAATAGGGGATGCGCGTCAGGCCAAGGCCATCGAGCAGGGCCGGGATCGTGTCGTAGCCCATGCGCACGATCGCGCGCTGTGCGCCGATTGCACTGGCATAGCTGCCGGCTTTGCTGATCGAGATCTTGAACCCCATTGTCTTGAGGTGAAAGGCGGCGACCTTTGCGCAGTCGACCTTGCCCCAGGCAAAGGGACGCCCGCGGAACCGGGCCATGGTCGCCTCGATCGCGGTGTGGCGGATTTCGAGCGGGGTCATACGTTCTGGGTCTTCGTGTTGAGGGTGGCAGCCACGGCCGCCGAAAAACCAGATTTCACGCTGCTGCCCTTTGGAGGCTTGACGCCCCAGTAAAGATTGACATCGGTGCCGGTCATGAATTCCAGGCCCAGTTCGCCCGGCCAGATGGATTGGTGCCAGCCATTCGAGGCGCGCTGGCCCTCTTCGGTCTCGAACAGCCGCTCGAACACGCTGACGATCGTGAACTCGACCGTGCGCGCACCGCTTTCATCGATGCCGATGGTCGGCACATCGATCTCGCCCAGGAATAGAATTTCCGGCGTACCGATCACCGCGCCAGTGGCAGCATCGACCGCGCCGACCATGATCGTTGCGACGCTACCTTGCATGTTGGGATGAGACAGGACCGCCGTCGCGCTCACGTCCGGCGGCATCAGAGTTACGGTCACTTCCGGCGCGTTATCGCCAATCTCTTCCGACAGGTCCGATATGCCGCCCAGCGTGCCAAAGGTCGCATCCAGGCCAGCATAGATCTCGCTACCGATCTGAAGCACCGCCGACCCGTCGAGCAGCCGCAGCGTATAGCCGGGCAGCTCGATCTTGATGGCGCCAAAAAGCAGCGGCGCTGGCTGGGCCAGCGCATTCTTTAAGCTTGCGTCCAATGGAGCCCCGTCCTGCGCTTACGCGCTCTCGGCGATGGTGAAAGAAAAGGAAGCGAAGCGGTCGACCGCGATCTGCCAAGACAACTCGTCGCCCGGCGACACCAGACCCTCGATCATAGGCTTGGCGATCTCGACAACATCATTCGTGATCAGGCTCGCGCGGATCATCGGCCAGATGCCAGCCTGCAGGGTGCCGCCCGCACCGACAGTGCCATCAGCCGAGAACATATGCATGTAACGTCGCGCACCACGGATGATCGACAGCATTTGGCCTTCCTTGACCGTATAGCCCGCAGCCATGCCCTTGAGAGGGATCGAGGTGCCGGCAGCGACTGCGGCGGAGATGAGCGGCGATCCGGGCACACCAGTGTCGAAATCTGGTTGCACCCATTCCATCCGCAGTCGATCTTCGCGCGCGCGAAGGAGGCGCGACTGGATGATCAGGGCTTTGTCGCGTGTGGGCATGGGGGGCAGGGTGACGCGAAGGCCGAAGCGGGTTCCCAACCGGTTAATCCGCTGTTCCGGGCCGCCAAGGAAAGGGGTCAGGATCGTGCCGAAATCTCGGAGATATGGTTCCAGTTTGTTCGGCACTGCCCACTCGGGCAAATCGATAACGGCCATTAGCGCCCCGGGATCCTGCGCCGCGCGCTCTTCGAGACACCGGTCTGCGCCATTGCGCTACCGCCGGCCGCGCCCCGTAGTGCAGCGCCGTCGGTCAAAGCTCCAATTTGCGACCAGAAGTCATCGGTGGTCATCACGCCCTGCATATAAATGTGGGTCGATCCTCCATCTCCACTGGCTCCGCCCCTGCGAACATTGACTGTCTCGCCTGCCGTTCCCCAAAATTGCACGAGATTGGTGTCAATGCCTGGCTTGCCGCCGATTTCGAAACTCCCACCCGTCGCAAAGCCAGGTAGGCCAGCGAAAGCGTTCGAAATGGCATTGCTGTTTACCACCAGACCGCTGGCCGATGCTGACGATGAAGCTCCGCCAAACGCTGATTTGATCGTGCCGAAGATTCCGCCGAGCAGGCCGCCGCTTTGACTGGCCGATGCGCTACCCTGACCCAGAGCTTGCCGAAACAGGTTAAACAGCATGTCGGACAGATCATTCAGGGCCTGCTCCATGCCCTTCGAAACCTGATCCTTCCACCAGTTGGAGGCGAAATCCTTCAGGTCGCCATCCATCGCGGCGCGCATGGCGCCCTTGAACGTGTCGCGCCATTGCCCTTGTTGCCGCGCAATTTCTTCTTCGTCGAGTTCGCGACTGGCGCGCTCGCGCGCCGCGCTCTCGCTAACCTTCCCTTCTCCGTCACGATAATATTGCTCGGAACGCTGGCTGAGTTGCGCGGCGCGGTTCGCCGCGCGTTGACGATCAGCACTATCGCTGCGAAGCCGGGATAGTTCAGCATCGCGGTCGAGCGCTTGAGAGCGCGCCAGCTTTGCAGCAGCGTCAGCACGCGCGATATCGACCTGGACCAGATCCTCCGCTGCACGCTTCTGCGCCTCCAGAAGATTTAGACCTTTGTCCTGCCAGAATGCGGTGCGCTCTTCGAGATAGGCCTTGTCGGATGCCAATCGCGCCATTTGCTCATCGCCGCGGATCTCTGCCAATTGCTGATCAAGGACGTTTTCGGCGCGAGCTACCTCTCGAGCATCATATTCTGCCTCGGCGGCCTTTATCTCGGCGATATCCTTTTCTGCGGCCAGCTTGGCTGCACTGGCGCCCAAGCCCGCATCCTCGTAATCTTTCTGGCGCTGGAAGACATCCATCTTGTCTTGCAGCCGGCGCATCTCGTCTTTGTCATCGCGAGCGCGCGCCACAGCCATCTGCTGTTCAAGCTGCATCTGTTCGCGGCGATTTGCCAGATCCTGTGCGGAGGGACCACTAGCCTTTGGCGTTTTCGACTTCTTGGCGTCATCCTCAAAATTGAGATCAACGGTACCAAATTCGGGCGTATTGATGTCGCGCGTGTAGCCCTCGACGGTTTTTGCATGCGTTTCTAGCGTTTTCGACAGAGACAACAGATTGGCTTCTGCCTTCTCAACCTCGGTGTTCCGCTCATTTCCGGGCAAATAGCCAAAGCGAGCAGTGGATGATCCAGATTGCCCGGCAGGCTGCATCTTTGCGCGGGCTAGAGCCGCGCGGGCGGCTGTGACGTCCGCTTTCGCATTGGCCATAGCCTGAATCTCGTCGGCACGGGCCGCCTTCATTTTCTCGATCAAGGCCTTGCGAGCAGCACCGGTCGCAGAAACCAGCTGAAGGGTTGCGGCCTGCTGCTTGTCATACGCTGCGCTGGCGCGATCTGCCGCTTGTTGAGCCGCACTGTTAGCCGTCACCGTTCGCGCCGACCAAAGGACCAGCAGGGTCAGCGCGGTAACGACAAGCCCGATCCAGCCCGCCCAGGCCGTCATAGCGAGACCCACAGTTCGTAGAGCAACACTAACGCCAGAAAGCGCGATGGCGAGGCGCCCCAACAATGCCACCATCGTGCCGATCGGATTGATCAGGCCAGCCAGTACCGCTCCGAACAGGCCGAAGCCGCCACGCAAGAGGATGATGGGCGCAAGGATCTTGCCGATGCCCATCAGCGCCAGGATCATCGGCCCAACCGCTGCCGTCAGCCCCCAGATGGCGACGATCACTTGTCGCACGGCAAGGGGAAGTTCCGCAAACCAACGCGTAATGCTGGTTAGCGCATCCTGGACCGAGGTGAAGACGGCGAGGATACCGGTTTCGCCCATGGCGATCTTAAGTTCGTCAAAGGCATCGCTAAGCCGGTTGGACGATTCCTCGACACCCTGCAGCTGGATTGCAAGCTTTTCGCCCGCGTCAGTCTCTCCGATCGACCGCTGCAAATCATCAAAGGCATCGCCGCCTAGGCGCATGAGGCCGATCGCCGTGCGCATGGCATCGGCGCCAAAAATCTCGTTCAGCACATTGGTGCGCGACCGGTCGGAAAGATTGCCCAGCTTTTCCCGCAGCATGTCAGAGATATCGGCAAGGCCCTTCATCTTGCCCGTCGCATCATAGAAGTCGAGGCCCAGCTTCTCCATCATTGCCGCCGCCTCCTTCGACTTGGGCGTCAGCGTGGTGATGAACGTTTTGAAACTGGTGCCCGCGTCGGAGCCGCTCCCAAACAGCGCGGCCGTACCAGCCAGTGCCGTATTAAAATCCTCGAAACTGACCCCCGCGGCGCCAGCTACGCCGCCGCCCTGCGCGATCGCATCCTTGAAATCGTTGAAGCCCAGCTTCGACGCATCAAGCGAACCGGTCACCTGGTTGACTACCGCCTCCAAATCGGACGTCGATTTGTTGAACTGCGCCATCACGTCCGTGACCAGTGCCGCGGAAGAACCCAACTCAGCCGCGTTGGCAGCGGCGAGACGCAAAGTCTGCTCAAGCCCGCCGCCCAAAATATCCCGCGCTGACATGCCGGCAAGCGCGAGAGTCTCGATCCCGTCAGCCGCCTCTTTCGCGCCGCGTCCCACCTCTGGGCCGAGCTTGCGAGCGGCCTGCGAAAGCGCTTCGAGCTGGTCGCCACTTATGCCGCGCAGCGCCGCATGAACATTGTTCATGGACTTTTCGAAAGCGCCGGCACCGCGCTTCGTCGCAACGGTCATGCCTGCAAACGGGACCGTGATGGCAGCCGACATGCCGATTGCGGCATTGCGGATATTGCCCTCCAGTTCCTTGAACTGCGACATCACCTCTTTGGCAAAATCGGCCAATACTTCGCGGGCGTCTTCAAAGCCGTCAAACCAGCCACGCACGTCGAGACCAAGCTCGCCATGCATCCCGCCGATTTTAAGATCGTCGCTCATCTTAGCTCCACGCCAAATAGGCCACCGGGATCATCCCGGCAGCCTGCCATTATCGTTAGGTTTAGGTTTCAGCCGGTCAGGGCCGCTTCATCACGCATCGGAACATTTCCGGATGCTCTTCCACACCAAATAATGTGTGCATCATCCTCTCGAACCGGTCTGGATGCATCGGCTTGAACCGGTACACGCTGCACCAGCGGGTATAGCTGTCATACAGATCGCTGCGATGCGTGGCATCGCGCGAACTCGCCGTCAACTTCACCTGTTCGCCCCATTTGACGACATCGCCCTCAGCCTGTTCGCGGCCGATCGGATTGACTTCGCCCAATGCGACTTTGGCGGCAGAGGGTGGGACAGGCGTCGGCAGATCGACGTCCATCATGGGGAAGCCCATCTTGACCGCGATGGCCCGCGCAGCCGCCGGGCCCCAGTTGCGTTCATACATGCGCACGACGGACACCGCCGTCTTGAAATTGTCGCGATCGGTTTGCGAACCCATGTAAGGTACCGACATGGGCGCATCGCCATCATCGTCTTCATCGTCGTTCACGCCGATCTCGTACCGACCCGTCTTTCGCAAGGCGGGCAGCACTTCCCCCGTCACCCATTTGCGGAATTTGACTGCTACCGCTTTCCGGCTCGTGAAGATCAACGCATAGACGCCGGACTCCGAAATGATGGTGGTTTGCTGCGGCCTACCCATGGCGTCATCAGTAGTGACGCCATCCCGCTCATCATCATCAAGCCGTGAAACCGCCTGCCGGCTATTGCCGATTTCCAGCGCAGCGCAAACATCGTTGGCCACGAACCACGCGCCATCTTCGCGGTCGATCACGCGTACCAACTGCGCACCGAAGCCGAAGCTTCGCAATGCCAAGGCGCTCATGCTGCCATTCTCCTCAGATCATCGAGTACGGGAGCGATGGCTTTGACGTCGCATCCTTGCTCCAATGCCAGTTCGATTTTCATGATGATGGCCGGCACATCGGGCGCCGGTTCGTCGAACAAGGCGAACAGAGCCTCGTCCGCGTCGATCATGGCATCCGACGAAGCCTGTTCCAAAGCGTCGAGCCGATGCCGGGAACGACAGGCTTCATTGGCCTGCGCGAATTCGGCGTTGGACTGCTCCACCCGGGCATTGAATATTTCAGGGCTGTCGCCAGGTAGGTAGCGCATGCGCGCCAGCGGTGACGGGCGATCCTTGAAATAATTATGCTGCGCCACGGTGAAAGCCTGACTGGCTTTCTTGTGCGCATCTTCAGCGGATCGCCAGCGAGTTACAGCTTTCGTCCAGCCAGAGGAAGGACCGGCCTGGGCGGGCGTTGGAGCGGCAATGGCAACAGGGACCATCAACATCCCCGCCAACACGGCGCGCCGTGATCCGGCAAAGTCACCGGCGATGCCGGTAGCGACGACGGATTTACCGCCTACAATAACGCAATCGCCCGTGCTAGGGGCGGCAACAGCCTGAGACATGGGACAACTCCGTGTCGATGGTTAGGAGCGGCGCAAGGGGCCAACCTTGCGTCGCTCTGCCTTTCTGGTATCAAGAACCGATGACAGCGTCAACACGTGATACCAAGAACCTCGGAGGCCGCCCCAGAACCGGGATCGGCACCCCTATCATGGTCCGTTTACAAGAGGGCGATCTCACCCAACTTGACGCGTGGATTGCAACCCAGCCTGATCAGCCGTCTCGCCCAGAAGCAATCCGCCGTTTAATCAAAGCCTCTATGGCAAACGCGATGAAAACTATCTAATTGCAGAAGCATTGTTGATAGCATCTTGTGCAGACTTAAGGGCCGCATCCGCTGCCCGTTCTACATCTTGTCCAGTATAGCCTTTGCCGGTGAAATCTTCATCAAATTCGTAATACTTCGTAGTGTCAGGCTTACCGTCTCTAAGTCCGAAAACACACAATTGTTCTTCTCGGACTGGAGTGCCATATGCATTGGCAGCGTCGTAAGTGATCTTGACGGTGTAGTTTTTTGGATTCTGGTACGGTGTTTCAATTCCGCTAGCATTTATCCGTTTGTAGGTCGAAGGTGATCTGAGTTTGCGAATGATATGATCTTCGCATTGCTTGATTTCAGGCTTGTCGCAGCCCGTCACCATGATCAGCGGCAATAAGTAGATTATACGCACCCTTCGAACTCCCCTTGATTAGACTGGAGAGTTTGCATTCAGATCAGATTTATTCAAGCCACCTTCCTGATCTTAATCGGCGCCCCGGCCGCCTTCATTGCTTGGAAGGCGGCAAGCATCTCGTCGGTGGACTGTTTCTGGCTTGACCGCGCTGGCTTCGTCAGTTCGTCGAGTGAAGGCAGCGGCTTATTCTTTGGATAGCGATGCAGGGCTGCGGTCAATCGGGCCTGAAACGTCGCTACGTCATGCTCCCGGCGGCAAGCGGCGCGATATCCGCGCAGCGTTGCCGCCAGGAGGCGGGGGGTCTGGTGCCAGAACGCATCAGGCTCGCGCCCCGACTGCGTCCATAAGGTCAGGAGCTTTAACCAGTCCCAACCCTTTTCCTCCGAGCCTTTCCCCCCGCGCTCTCGCCTTCATCGCTGTCCGCCGCCGTAGGCATGGCAGCTTGCAAGGCAGATCGGAGGGCATTCTTGATACCTTCCAAGCCGGCGTCGGACATGATCTCTCCGGCTTCGGCAAGCGAAGTTTTGGGATGATGGGTTTGCAGACCGGCGCAGAAGATCGAGCGTAGTAACCGAAAACTCGGCTTGTCCTGGATCTGATCGATCAGTTCTGCAACGCCGAAGCCGGTTTCGTCTTCAAGCTCGCAAAACGCGTTGACGTCGAAGACAAGGGTGAAGGTCGAGGCGCCGGCTTCGAACGACGCCTGTCCGCGGAGCGGATTATGCACCGGCTGCCTCCGTCTCTTCGCTCGACCATTTCACCCGCAGCGTGCCGGTGCGGCGGTCAAGCATTGGGTTGGAGCGGGTATAGTTGCGGACGATCAGTTCCCCGGAAATCTCCCAGGTGCCGTCGCCGTTCACCAGCACGATCTTGTATTCGAGCGGCCTGCCATAGTCTTTTGCCTTACGGCAGAGAATATCGGTCGGCGATCCGGGGATGTAGTTCATCACCAGATCGGCTTCCTCGCCATCCTTCAGCGGGGCGTTGATATAGCTCTTGTAGCCGATCGTCTTCATGTGGCTGGTCTCGACCAGGTCGGCCGTGCCCTCGGGCAGCGGAACTTCGGTCAGCTCGCCCAGCTCGACCAGCGTAGCGCTGCCCGAGCTCGGATCTTTCAGCCAGAATTCGGTCAGATGACCGGTTTCAACATCACTCATGTCAGAAGCCTCCTTCAGGCCAGGGAATAGCGGATCGTCAGATCCGTCTGCTTGCGGTGGATGTAGACCGTGCTCGTCTGCTCCCCCAGATCGCGAGGCAGAGTGGCGGACGCGGTACGAAACAGGACGCCTTCGACCAGGGCGCGTGGAAGACAGGCCGCAATGACCGCATCAGCGAGGGACTTCGCCTCGGCATAAGTTGCGGCCCAGCAATCCGCTTGCACCCGCGCGAACTGCAAGGCTTGAGTGCCCTTCATATGTTGGGCCAAATCACCCGAAACGATGATCAGCGAGACCGCTGGCAGGCCGGTACGATTGCCCCAGTCGACCTTGGTGCCGGCGATCGCCGCGACCGCCTGCGATGAACGGATGCGATGGCGAAGCGCCTGCTGCATATCCATCAAGAGATCCTAAATGCTTGACTTGATTGCCGACCAAAGGCCGTGAGCCAGCGCCTGCTGCACCTGATCACGGGTCATATCGAGCGCGGGCCGCATGAATGGATGCGGCGCCTGCCGCCAGGTCCCGAACTCAACATAGGGCGCGTAGACCACGTCGGCCGCCGGTCCTATGAACACGCGCACACCATCACCGCGGATAGAGAAGGACATTTCGCGAGGTGGTGTCAGGCTGATCCCGATGCTGTCCCGCAGCCTGCCCGTATCGACGGGAGCAAGTTGCCGCGCGCGATCGGCCACAATCTCAGCGGCATTCAACGCGACACGGGTTTGGACCCCATGATCGACGGCCGTTTGCAGTCGGCGCAGGTTGCCAATGAGCCTGTCGACGCCGACCAGCTTCATGCTTCCTCCCGCTTGCGCGCTACGATCTCCATCGCTTCGTTCAGACCGAACGGTGCGACAGAAACGATATCCCACACCGGCGCAGATGCCGGTGACAGCGGGTTGACTGGATAGCGAAGCCGGAATGCGCCGGTTATTTCCGACGTTTCGGCATTTATGGGCATCTTGAATGTCGCAGGCAGCACGGTGCCTTCCCGCGCAGCTTCCCGCCGCTCGTCACCCCTGCCGAACGAAACCACCGCCCATGTCCAACTATGCTCAAGCCATGTGGGCGGCCCATCGCTTGTGTATCCGTCATCAACCGCCTCAGGGCGTTCGATAAGGACGATGCCGTCATAGTGATCAAGCCGGGCCGCGCGCAGTTGCCAGACCAGGCCGCTATCCTTGCTGATGCGATCAAGGATGACCCAGTCCAGGCCATCGACACTCAGCTTCCCGCCGATCTGCGGGAAGGGAATGTCCGAAACGCGAGCATGAAAAGCGACAATCTCAGCGCTTTCGAAGCCGGCCTTGGTTGACCGGACAACAGGGATCGAAAGGGCTTCGCCAACTGGCGGAGCATAGACGGCGAGGCTGGCAAATTCGCCAATGTCGAAAAAGCCCGCCAGGTCGTCCATGCTCTCGACCGACATTTTATCAGGCGGCCGTCTTCTTGGCCGCCGCGAGCTGGGCTTCCAGGTCCTTCACCTTGGCTTCTGCATCGTCGGCGCGCTTCCGCTCGGTCGACAGCTGAGCTTCCAGCGTCGCCACATCTTCGCCCGGTTCGGCGGCGATGGCCGATTGTTCGACGATCGCGCCGGTTTCCTTCAGTTTCTCGATCGTCTTCGCGTCGAGGCCCAGGCGCTTGATAACGTCGTCCGTCAATTCAGAGCCTGCACGGACCTTGAACTTTTCTTCGTCTTTGGCGGTGGTTCCACCGGTCAGCGCGTGAACGGCGACAAGGATAGTCGTTTTGCGGGTCATGATGACCTCCTTCGGTGAGAGCATGGGAGCCGGGGCGACATGCCCCGGCATTAGGTTATCAGCGGACGGTGACGCAGGCGGACGCGTTGATCCGTTTCGGCGCGAGGATTGGCGCCGACTGGGTCATCACGAACTCGCCCGCCGGATCTTCGTCGATCCAGTTTTTCGCGAAGTAGCGGGCCGCTTCATAGTTGTTGCGCGGGTCGAGAATGGAGCCGAACAACTGGCTACCCTCGATACCGCCCTGACTGACGAGGATCACGGTATAGGCCGGCAACAGACTGGCCTTCACGCCATTGTCGCCTTCATAGGTGTCATTGTAGACGTAGAACTCGACGTTGCCGATGTTCCCCTTGTAGACCGGCGATCCGGGCAATGCGGGGGTGAGGCCCAGGGTGATGGACGCAGTCTGGCCGAGCGTGCGATCCAGCGCCTTCTCCGTCTTGGGATCGGCCTGGTAGAAGTTCCATGCCTGCGCATCCATGACCACGACGTTGACGGCCGCGCCGGAGGTGTCGGCCACTTCGCCGATCCAGGCGTCGACATCGTCATAGGGCGAGACGCCGGTCTCGCCCCAGCGGTCAGTGGTTAGCAGCGTCTTGGTAAGGTCAGCGTCGCGGGCATAATCGACGCGGGTCGAGGGATAATCGTCGCCCACGATGACGACGGCGCCGGTCCGCAGGATCGAGCTCGCCATCCATTCCAGTCGGCGCTCGATATAAGTGCGATGATCGGTCATATATTTGACCATGGTGAGCGCCCGGCGATCCGCCGGCGAACGATCGCCACCCAGCGGCTCTCCAGGCATGCGCTTGAGCACTTCCTTGCCGGTGATCGCATTCTTGGGCTTGAGATAGCCGGGGATCAGCGATTCACGCTGGAAACCACGCGGCTGCATGATCTTGCCGGGAGCAAGCGGAGAAACCCACGGCGCCAGGCGCATGTCGTCGATCACGCGATCGAAGGACACCTGCTCGGTGGTGAATTCCATGATGCCGGGAAATGCCAGCTTCAGCAGGAAATTGCCGGGAATGAACAGCGGCTCGATGATGTCCATCAGTTCGTCGGTGCCGTAGAGAAGATCGTCTTCCATGGTCTGCTTTCCTCAAAAACAGATGGGCCCGCTGCGACGTGCAACTGGCCCATGTGACCCGCTGGGCGGGATAAATGATATTGGTGAGCCGCCGCCCAAGGGTCGGCAGGCGATCAGTCGTCGATCGTGATGCCCTTGACGCGCAGGCCTTCCCGGATACTGGCCAGGGTGTGACCGGTGCCGATCGTCAATGCCGAAGCAACGACGGTGGCCGTCTCATATGCGATGGCTTCGACATCCTCCGAGCTCGCATCGACGTCCTGCGCCAGCACCATGTCCGGGGCCTGCGACCCGTCGGATGCAGCCGAGAGCGACAAGATATATTTGCCGCCGGTCGTGATCTTGCCCAGCACGGCGCCTGCATCCAGCACACGACCGGCCAAAATAGTGACCTTTCGCGTGGTGACACCGTCGGTACGGGCCAGCAGCGTCTTGTTCGCGCTGGGATCACCCTGCACGAAACCGGCCTTTTCATAAGCCATGACTTTTTCCTTCATCAAAAAAGGCGACCATTCGGCCGCCTTGCGTGGTTGCGTTTGTCGGAGATCTTAGGATCGACCAGGGATACTCGGATGAACGCCGGCATAGCGCTCCATGACGGCCTTGCCGCGATTGACCTTCTGGCCAGATCCGCCGCCCGACCGCGAGGCGCTCTTGCCGGGCAGCTGTTCGCCCGCGACGGCTTCATTCTTCGCCGCTTCCAGCGCTGTTGCGGTAGCAGCCTTCGCTGCCGTCGCGAGGCCGATAGCATATTCGCCGGCGCTGGTGCCTTCGGAAATCGCGGCGCTCAGTCCCTCGCTGATGCTGCTGTCGCTATCGAGTGCGCAAAGCTGGCCGATGCGTTCGCGCTCGGCGGTGACAGCGGCGGTCGTGGCGCTGGCAACGGCAGCCTGCAACTGCGCTTCGGTATGGATCGGGGCATCGTCCCCCGGGCTGTTGGTGGACATGGTCTTTCCTTTCGATGATTGCGCCCCGGTTCCACGAGGGCCTTGAGCACCAGGCCGGGCAGCACGGCCAGGATTGCCGCTGCCATTCAAAAAATCTGCATATTCCCGCAGGCTTTCGTCCCACGACATGAACTTGTCGACCAGTTGCTGCGAGAGCGCGTCGTCGCCAGAATAGAAGCGAGCTTCCTGCCCAACGATCGCGTCGCGGCTCATGATCGGCCGAGCCTGCGCCACATGATCGATGAAGGCCGAAGCGCATTCGTTGACGGAGGCTTGCAGCCTTTCCCGCACATCTGCCGCCAGCGGCAACACCGATGACCCATCCGCCTTGTGTGCTGCGCTGGTGATGAGGGTGACGGCAATGCCGTCCTGCTCCAGATTCTTCGACCAGTCAGCGTGCATCATCAATGCACCGATCGATCCGACCATGCTGTAGGGCGCCGCCGTGATCTGACCGGGACTGGCGCAGCACGCGATGGCATAGCCTGCCGATGCGGCGCATCCCCGTACGATGGCACGGATCGGCTTGTCTTCCCTGATGGCCAGCAACTGCTGACAGAATTCCATGAGATCGACAACTTCGCCGCCAGGGCTGTCGATGTCGAGCAGCAGACCTTTGACCTTCGGATCTGCATGGGCATAGCGCGCCTTGTAGAGCAGTCCGTCATAGCCGGTGGCACCGGACGACGGGTTCAGGCCGTTTTCCGCCATGAGTGTGCCACGCACCTTGATGATGGCCGCGCCCATCCATGTCTCATAAGGAGCGATGATGGCGCCGGTATTCCAGTCCCGCGCCGCCATCCTCTCATCCCCAGGCATGGGGTCCATTTCCAGGCGCGCACCCGATGCCATCGCCGCAAGTGACTGGATCGGAACTGGCGGACTGTCGTCGCCAGCAACAATCAGCTGTCCGACATTCAGTCGTGGGCCGATGACGCCGAGGATGATCTGCGCCTTTTCCGGCGTGATCATCACGGGTCGATTAAATGCCCGTTCCGAGATGTCGACCAGAGAATATGCGCGAGCCATATCAGTTCTCCTGCTGCTGCGCATCGGCAGCCGGCGCGGTCCCACCGCCGTTCGCGTTCGGGATCGGAAGGCCTCCGTCCACGAACCGCTTATGCTCGGCGATGCGCACCGTGATGTTGCTGTCGTAGTCACCGCCGTTCAGCCCCGCGGTGATCTGGGCGCCGGTGGACCAGCCATGTGCTTCATGGACCTCCAGCGCCTTGGCTTCGCGGGCGGGATCGAGGCTGATCTTTCCATCGCCGCGATGCCGCACCTTCGACCATGCCTGGCGCCGGGCCGGGTTGGTCAAAAAGCCGGGCATCTTGTAAACGCCCCGCACCACCTGCTCATGAAGCCATGCGCGATAACCCGGCGCGCACCAATGAGATTCCATCCAACCGCGGCGGCGCTGCACCGTCAGGTAGAAAACCTCAAGCGCTGCCCGACTGGCGGAATAGCTCGAAATGAAGTGCAGCATCAGAACTTCGAACGGCACCTCGATCGCAGCCGAGATCTGCCGGACAAGCGCCTGAAAGAACGGATCGAATGCCGGGTTTGGGCGACCCGGCGACTTCATGTCTACCTCTGCATCATTGTCGATTTCCAGAACCGCGCCCGGCTCCAGACGGATGTTGCCGCCACGATCGCCTGGGCCATCATAGGCGCCACCGCCTGTAACGAGGCGTGCTTCATCATCGGCCGCACCATAGTCCGCTTCCGGCATGCCGGTTGCGCCTGGCGACTTGTAAATGATCGCCAATGTGGACGTCATCACGGCGGCGAAAAGTTCCGACTGCGTCAGCGTGGAAATCTGACCCAGCACTTCGATAACCGGTGCCAGCAACGGAACGCCGCGCGACTGTTCCGGGCGCTTGCGCGACATGACGTGGAGGCTCGTCGGAAGGCCGCTTTGTTCGCCCCACAGCGGGATACGAACCGTGTCGTTCGCAACACGTGATCCTCGCCCGGCGGCGCTGTCGGGCGCCTTCTTCAGAATGTGAAGCGCCACAGGCGCGTGATACTCGTCAACCTCTACACCGGCAACACAGACGTTGCCGTTACCGTTGAGGCGCCCGCCTTCGATATGGCCCAATGGCGAGACAATACGATCCGCTTCGACCAGCCGCCAAGCCGTGAAGGCCATTCGGCCGATCTGATCTTCCGGCCAGCAGCGCAGTGCCGCTATGTCGCCCGACTCCAGGACACCGCGCATAACGATTTCCTGCAACTCATATCCGGTTGCCGTTCGCTCCGCATCCGGATCGGTCGAGGACATATATTCGTCATAGTCGCTGGCGATCTGGCGATTGAGAGCTGCAGCTGCATCGTCGCTGATCCCGACAGCCTTGCCGTCGATCTCCGGGATCGCCATCAGGCCGGTGCCGATCGTGAATGTTATCGGTCGTTCGATAGCCGCCGTGCCCATCGGCATGTTCATTGCCGCGTCGCGAGAATAGGCGACGACGTTACTCAGCTGGGCATTGTCCTGATTGGCGGATCGCAGCCGGGCAATCCACCCCCTCAACCCCCGCCGTTCCTTGTGACCGGCATGAAAGCCGCCGCGGGGCGACAGGAAACCGCCCGGTTGAACCGGTGGCGCGCCAGCAACTATTGCGCTCCCCGCCTGGAGTGCTGCCCGTGCGGCGAGCCGCTGCGCCCCACGGCGCGGCGAAACAGCTGCGACCGCACGGTCGATCATGTTCATCCGAACGTCGATCATGTCAGCGACCGACCACGGTCCCGCGCCGCATACGCCCACGAACGATAGGGTTACCGATCGCGTTGGCTAGCTCGCTTCGCAATGACTCAATGCCCGCCCGGATTTCTTTGAGCGAGGCGCGCGTCAGCTCGCGACCGTCTTCCATGCGATAGGACTGGTTGCGCAGCACGGCCAGCTCAGCCGCCTGATAGGCGGCGAGCCGGACCCCTATCTGCGCAATTTCATCCGCTGACAAAGCCATTGAACATTCCTCTATATCGACCAGTTACCGCGGCCGTGACATTCTGATGCCGCGCCGGGGACCGGTGCGACGTGGCGCAAGAGCGACCTTTCCGACTTGTTCTGCCGCTGCGACCTCTTCCGCCACGGTGGCCGTCGCCGGAAGGACGCGCGGTGCATCCTTGGGCGGGCGGGCCCATTCCGGCACCCAAGCCAAACTGGCGTCCGTGCCTCCAAACCGGGTGATCACGGCACAGCTCTGGATGTACAAATCCCACGTCTCGTTGGCCCGATGCGGCTCGCGGGTCCACTGCCCGTTGACGTTCGTTTCCGCTCTGAGCTCGGCGAGATAGGGTATTGATCCATCCCGCTCTTGCGGCAGATCATTCGGGAATCCGATAGCTCCTGGTCCTTCGTCTTCACGCTTCAACCGGACGTCCGCCGTATCCTTGTAACGATTGACGTTGGGAACGAAGAGCTCTGCCTGCGGAGCATCCTTGATCTGCCGTTTGGCGTCGATCGTTGGCGGGGGGAGCAAGCGACCTTCGGGCCTGTTGCCACCCTTCAGCAGTGTCAGCGCCGTGGGCGGAAGAGGCGGACGGCCAGAGCCGACATCACCTTTGACCATGGCATGCCACCACGTAAATGCATTGTCAGTCGCAGCGTCCAATCCGCCCGTGTCGACGGACGTATTCATGATCCGCATTCTGAGATGCGGCGCAGCTGCTAGCGGATAAGTGCGCGAAAGCACTCGCTCGTGCAAAACCGACCAGTCCTCAGGACGGGTAAACGGCCGCAAAGGCCGCTCCGCACCATTTTCGATCACCGTCAGCACGGCGAACCTGTCCACCAGCCAGCACCGGAAATTCTTTCCCCATGCCCAGACCGCAACTTCGAAGCGATTGGATTGCTGGTCGATCGTCGCGATCAGGCACACTGCACCGGGCGGAACCTCACGCATGCGATAGTTCGAGCGCTTCGCACGCTTGTACAGCGCGTCTTCAGTTACTGCCGGCTCGCCCTGATCACGCGGCACATAGTTTCGACCAATAACCGTCTGGTCGAACGATTTGAAAGCCGCTGGATCTTGATCAAGCGCGAAACTGATCTCGGCCGCACGCGCCAAGCTGGCAATCTGGCTCCAAGGGCGAAAGCCCATGAGACCGGTCAACCGGAATGTGGCGCGCTTGCTCGCGACAAGTTCACCGGCCTTGCCTTCCTCCACTTCCTGCCGGGACATCGCACTTTCACCGCGCCCGACCCATCGGCCCGTCCCCATCAACGCCCGTTTGTCGGTGGGCGCATGGGCTCCACCACATTCCGGGCACACTACCGCAGCGCTGGCTGCAGCGTCTTCCGGTGTGCCGCTCTGGTCATAGTCCAGACGATCGAACGTCAGCGTGAACGGATGAGCACAGGCCAGACAATCGACATACCAGCGCTCATCGGTACCGCTCGCGACCAGCGCCTCGATACCCTTGTTCTTCCCCAACACGGGCGTGCTGTTCACATAGATTTTCGTGCGGCCATAGGCAGAGAAACTGCCCATGCGGCCTTCCATAAGGCCCAGCGCGTCGCCCTGGTTTGCGATATCGAGACCGAACTCATCGAAATCGTCCATTCGGCCGCGCGGAAACGGCTTGGCGCGAAAGGTGGGGCCGCCCGGCCACAGGAAATGAAAATCGCACCCCCTGAAACGCTTCAGGTTGATGTTGTCCGATGACACCCCGCCCAGCTGACGTTGGCGCAACAGTCCGGGGCGGCCGTCGTCATCGACGCTCAGGTCGAGCATCTTATCGAACTGGGTGGTAACGTAGCTGTTTATCAGATCCTTGCTGGGGGCGACGAAGAGCGTGTCTGCCTGGTCATACTCGATCGTATGCAGCTGCCAATTGTTGCCGATCTCCGACTTGCCCTGCTGGCTCCCGCCCATGACCGCCACAATCGCATAATGTGACGTCGTCGCCAGGCAGTCCATGGGCCTGTCAAGGCAGCGCATGTCGTGAGGGCTGTCACCCCAAGGTCCGGAATATGCGCCCGGATTACGTAGCACGCGATGGCGACGGGCCGCTTCCGAGACGCGCACCTTGTCGGGAAACCGCAGCCCCTGCAGCGCTCGCGACATGACATCACGAGCGCTGGCGAGCGCCGGTACCGCAATCTTGCTTTCAAACATCCGGAACCCTCAGGCTCTCAGGACTCTCCTGCGCCAGCGTGCGAAGGAAATCCTCGATCGCCCGCTTCAACATTGCCTCCAGCGGCGCGACGATCTCTGGATCGAGGCCCGCAACAACCCCAAATTCCCCGGGCACCTGCATCAACTGGCGCCGCAGTTCGACAGATGCCGACGCAAGCACCGCCTCCATTTCGGAACGGTCGAGCAGCTCGCCCATCATGCGGCGATATTTTGCCGCCGCCTCCGCCGCGAGATATTCTTCGCGGCGCTGGCGCCCCGACATCCCAAGTTTGTCCGGCGCTTCGACCTGGTCGCCAATCAGATCCAGCCGCATCTGCTGCAGCTGAGCCCTGCGTTCGGCGTCGGCCTCGTCGTCCTCTGCGCGCTTGGCTTTCCACCAAGCCAGGCCGCCGACTGGCTCGATCTTGTATCCGCGCCCTCGATCGCCGCGCTCCAAAAGCCACGAAGCGGAGCTATCTACCGCTTTGACATGGACCCGCATCGTCTCGGCGGTCACCCCGCAGAGATCGGCGAACTCTTCGAGGTTGACGATCAGTTGAGGCGCACCGTCCGGCACTTTTCCACCTTTCCAGACGACTATCGGCTACCCGCCGGTTCAAAACCCCAATCAAAAAGCCAAGCATTTCTGCGAGATAGGAAACTTCTACCCGTTGCGCTGGCGCACCCCGATAGAAATCTGTCGCTCAGGAGGACCCAAAGGGGGGCACCCCCGCCCGAAAACAACAACGCCCCGCTGGGCAAGGGCCGAGCAGGGCGTTGTCTAAGTCAGGAGAGGATCGCCTTGAGCCGCCATAGGACTGCCCTGAGCGTAGATAGCTATATCCTCAAACAGCCCGAGATACGCACAAACTTAATTGTAAGGTCGCAACTTATACCGTTTGACACGCGTATCATCTTGAAATCGCAGCATTAGCTGCCTTTGTGACCAGATGCATGGCGCGCTCGTACCGCATGCGCAGGCCATTCGCCCCCAGCTTGATGCCCATCGGCTTGCGCAGGCGCATCCACGGGATCCTCTTCTCGCCCTGCGCCAGCGCCCCGATGGCCAGCGCGATCAGCCGCCGGTCCTGTTCCTTGGCCGCCAGCACCCAGGCGAACGCTTCCTCCATTTCGGCGATGTCGCGCCGCGTCGCCGGCAGGGGGCGCAGGGTCGGCGCCTCCATCTCACCACCGCGCGCATCATAGTCGCCCAGATTGCGCTCTCGCACGATGTCAGGCCAGCAGGCCTTGACCCGCAACCAGCCCGCTTCCCGGTCCGAAAGCCGCCGCATCACCAGCACAGCCTGTACCAGGCGCTCTTCCACATCCTCAAAGCTCTTTATCCTCCCTTCCTCCCTCTCTTGGGAGGGAGATATGGGAGGGAGAATAGTAATAATATCAATAGATTGAGTATCATCTGGGAGCATGGGAGGAATATCCTGTAAAGTCTGCGCGCGCGTGCGCATGTGTGTATACGCGCGTACGTGCGCGCCCGTGGGTTTTGAACTTTTCCCTCCCAAGCTCCCACAAGCTCCCAAACTCGCGGAAAACTGCGAAAAATGAGCTTTGCCCATCCTCCCAGTTTTGGGAGTGTGGGAGGATCAGGGCGGCAGATCGTCGTCATCAAATGCTGCAGGCGGTAACGGAGAGGGGGCACGGGGAGGCGCTTCAGCAGGGCTGGGCGCAGGCGCACCAGCAGGCAGACCGGCCGACGGCTTGTCCGCATGCCGTGGCGGCGGCAGATCGCGTTCCACGGGCTTGCTGCCGTCCATGAAGTCGATCGGATCGAAGCGCAGGGCGATGTCCTGCCACTTCATCGTGCTCGACTTGTTGATCTTGAAGCTCTTGCGCTCCATTTCGGCGCGCAGCTTCTTGGCCGACCATGCTTTGCCAGTCTGGGGCAGGTTTTCGGACCATGTCTGCCACGCGACGAACAGTTCGTGGAGCGCCATCGAGCCGACGGTGTTGCCGGCATCGCGAGCGACGCACTTGGTCAGGAACTGGCCCAGCAGGTCGTTATCCTCATGATAGGCCTGTGTGGCCTCGATCATGGCATCGGGCATCGTCAGACCTTCGGACAGATAGGCGAGCGCACCTGCAATCATCTGGTTGAGGATCCCCGACATTTCGGCACGCAGCTTGGCCTTGAGCAGCGGATCCTGATCTTCCTTGGCGATGATGATCGTCCATGGGACCACCTGCATGCGTCGCCGGATACCGAAATCGGTGCCGATGCGCGGCAGGTTGTTCGCCATCACCGTATTGGTGAAGGTGATCAGCAATTCGAACGCCGGGCCGTACAGCTCGCGCACGCCGCCGATCGGTTCGTCCGATGTCAGTGATTTGACCAGGCCGTCGGAGAACTTGCTGTTATCCTCGGGCTCATTGGCATAGACCATGCGCCGACCCTGCAGCGCTGCCAGATGCGGGGAGGGGCCTCCACCGCTCTTCTTGAAGCCCGAGTCCATGAATGTGTCGATGCCGGTCGCCCAGGCATAGTCGCCAAGGATATGGGCATGGGTCTGCACCCATACACCCTTGCCGTTAGACCCTTCGCCGTAGAACAGCGCCATTACCTGCGCGTCGGCAATGCCCAGCGCATTATAGCCCGACCAGCGCATCAGCCATTCGCGCATATCCTCGGCAGGCTGCACCTGCGTCAGAAAGGCATTGAACTGCGGGCAGGTGGCGGCGGGCTCGTAGGCGGCCCGCGCAAGCTTCGTGATCTTGTCTTCGCGCCGATGCTCGCGCAGCTCGACGCGCGCAGGGCGTATCGATCCGTTCTGGGCCTTTTCCGGCCGATGGAAGATCAGCGTGCCGTTCTGGACATTCAGCGCCAGCGGATCGGCGTCGAAATCCTCCGGCCGGGCCGACAGGCGAGGGGGTGCCAGCTTGCGCAGGCACTCGATATGTCCACTGCTCTCCGATGTGCGGCCCCAAGCCGCCAGCTTGTCGGAGAACAGCACGATATCGCCATTGCTCTTGACCTGAAAGATGAAGTCATAGCGCGGCCCGTCATGCCGGTGTTTCCGGGCAAGGGAGCGCTGGAGATACCACATGGCGCTCCTACGCCGCTCGCGCTTCGCCTCAGCCGTCATGAAGGCCTTTTCCGCCGGCGACCGATCCTCTTCAGCGACATCGTCACCGGGCTCTTCCGGCGCATCCTCATCATCGTCAGGTAGGTCGCCTTCCTCCGGCGGGAACGGCACGCCGCTGGCGCGGATGAAATCGGCCTCATCCTGTATCCGCCGCACCATGTCCTGAACGGCGATGCCGAACAGGGCGTCGGCCATGCTGCGGTTCCAGCGGCTGCCATCCCATGCGATATAGCCCGGCGACGAACTGCTCTCTGCCCATGCCGCCACGCACAGGAAATCGCGCCCCGAATAGGCCAGGAACCGCTCCAGATTGCCGAGGTCCGTCATCGGGTACTGCGCGCATTTCAGCGTCAGGGCCGGGTCTATAGGCTCCCCCGCCCCCTTTTTGCCGTCTTGGCGTCCTTCCCCTCCCGCGTGGGAGCTTGGCTCGCCATTATCAGTCGAATAGGGAGGGGCGGAGGCCGAGGAGGAAGCGGAGCGGGAGGGACGATGCGGACGCTCCGCGCGCTGGCGCGCGCGCGTCGCGACGTCGGTCAGGTCACGGGGAGTTGCCTCCCCGGCGGTCCAGCCGCTGTTGATCGTGGCGTCGAGCTGCCGATCGTCGTCGTCGCCGGGATTGTCGCGCGCGGCCGCCTCGATCGCGGATCGGGCAAAGCGGGCGTCCAGCGCCGGCGTCGGCGTCGACACGGTCAGCGAGGCGATCTTGAGCGCGCTCTCGTTCAACTGATCGTTGCGTGCACCGGACTTTGCCGTCCGCACCAGGCGGCATTCGGCCTCCAGCGCCGATAGGCCATATTTGCGGATCGCGTCGAACTCGGCCTGGCCGACATCAGCCGGGCGCGAGGGGGCGGCCGATCCCGTCGCCGGCGATGCGCCCGGCCGATCGGCCGCCTCGCGATCCGCCTTCTTCTTCCCCTTCGTCCGCAATATCTCGACCAGCGCCGCCGGTGCTTCCGCCGGTTCGTCATGTCGGTTCGACAGCCAGCGATAGCGGCCTTCGCTCCCGTCGGCGTGATAGAGGATGCTGGGCGGGGCGATGACATAGCCGCCCAGGCCGCGCACATCGACATGCCGGGGCAGGTTGCCACGATTCCTGATCGGTTCCCCGCCGTCCTGAGGCTGTTTCAGATAGACATGGACGCCCTCGCTCTGCGTGACGGCCGTCAGGCCGCGGGGCAGGTCGCACCCCATCTGCTCGATCAACGCCTCTTTCAGCGTGTCGAGCGTGAAGACTTCGCCACTATCGGCATCGATGCGCGGATCGAAGTCGAGCGCGAACAGGCCATTATGCCCCATCGCCAGCCCGATCATGGCGTCGGGCCAACGCCGCCACCAGCTTGTGATCACGCCCTCATCGCGGGTCGCGTCCTTGACGCCGCTGCCGCTATAGGGGGCCTTGGCCTTCAGCGTCAGCTTGTCGCCATTGCCCTTCGTCATCTCGAAATCGCGTTCGCGGCACGGGAAAACCGGCCAGCCCCGACGCGCATAGGAGAGGGCGGCTTGGCCCAGCGGCGACAACAGCGGCTTCTGTTTGTTCACGGTCAAAAATTCCCCCCGGCGCAGCGCATCCGCCCGCTTCGGATCTTCGCCCAGAAAGCCCAGCAGGGCTGTCTTGTTGATGCAGGATGTCATGATACGCTCCCGGAAAGCTTCGCGTGCAGGCATCCCTGACTCCAGTCAGCATCGCGGCTCGATGCCGGGAGGAGAAATTCGCCAGATTCAGGGTCAGTGAGGATCAACTGCATGGCCTCGCTCTCATAAGAAAACTGATGAAGCGTGGGACCGAAAATGGTCCGAGGCGGATCGCCGGGCAGCGTGTAGCAAGTCACCGCAGGCCAAGTGCAGGTTTGACAGCAATCGCCCAGAACCCATGGATTTGGCAGTGCTGCCGGATCCTGTACGACCCCATCAAACATCGCCTTGTTCCAGCTATCGAAGCCGTCCGCGCCGCATTTGGGGCATATCCACCGGGTAAATTGGTCGACGGCGCTCACCAGCTCTTCCCCTTGCCATTGTTCCAGTTGGCGATGGCGTCGGCGTCGTTGCGCGCGCTATCGATCGTCTCGGCCCCGGCTCGCTGACAGCCCGGGCATTCCACCCAGGTTGCGATCAGAATGTCACCGGGATCGGGCACGACACGGCTGCGCAGCACCGGCATGCGGCCACAAGCGCAGCGATCGGCGCGGACAGTTGCTTCGATCATTGCCGCCACTCCCGCATGAACGCGCGGGCGCGCGCTATGCGAACCGGCCCGATCTGAGGAATGCCCATCCGCAAATGGCGGACAAAGCCGGGATCGCCTGTCGCCTCGCGGCTGAAGCGAGAAGCGGAAAGCCCGCTCTCCGCAAGAAACGCGTCCACTTCCCGTTGGAAGCGCAATCGGCCAGTAGCGGTCATCCTCATGCCGCTTCTCCGATATCGGTCAGCAGGCTGAAAAGGTCGCCCGTGGCGCGGCCTGCGTCCTGCTCGCGCAGCAGGCTGACACCATCGCGGAAATAGTCAGGATTAAGCTCGGCCGCACCGCCCCGGCGTCCATGCTTTACGGCGCGCAGAGGCACGGTCATCAGGCCGCCGAACGGATCATAGATCAGGTCGCCCGGATTGCTCCAGTTGGTGATGGCCCGGTCGACGATATCGAAGGGCAGGGGGCACAGATGCTGCTCGCGGCCCTTGGCCGACTGCATCGTGTTGGCGCCATACATGCGCGCGACATCGGTCCAGACATCGGGATGCCAGCTTTGCACCGGCATCAGCGCGAAATCGGTGGGCAGCGACCATCGGGCTTCCGCGCCCTCCATCAGGGCGACATGGCCCTCATGATCATAGGGCGTGGCCCAGCTCCACGCGCGCACCCTCTGATAGACAGTGTCCCATGGCAGGCCCGCCAGATCCTCGGGCAGCAAGGTGCGATTGCCGTTCGACCGCCAATAGCCGGCGGCATCGGTCTGCCAGCGCGCCCGCGAATAGCCGGTACCGGGGACAGGCCGGGCGCGCAGCTCGCGCACAGCCTTGTCGTCCCAAGGCTCCAGCACATCGGAAAGGCCTTCCTCCTCGATCAGATCCTCGTCGCGGACGAACTCGACCAGAGGCTTTTCCTTGGTGACCGGCACATCGGCATAACCATTGCTGCGGTCAGTCGGCGGCTTGCGGAACAGCAGCAGATATTCGGGCAGGCCGACGCCCATGCCGCTGGCATCCTTGCATTGCTCGGTCCAGCCCAGCCGATAAGTGCCCGCATTCTCGCGCACGACATCGGTGACGATCGTCACCATGCCCAGATAGGCGAAGCCATGCCGGCGATAATGCTCGATGCAGCGCGCATGAAACGGCTCGATCGTGCGGAAGCCCAGACCCGTCATGCCCGACGGCACCACCCGGTCCTTTACATGCACCGCCAGGCGCCGGCCCGGCTGCAAGACGCGCAGCAGCTCGGGTGTCAGATAGTCCATCTGGGCGAAGAAATGGTCGGCATCGTCGGTATGGCCGAAATCATTATAGCTCGGCGAATATTCATATTGGGTGCCAAACGGCACGCTGGTGACGATCAGGCCGACGCTGTCGCTCTCCATCTGGCCGGTCTGGATGACGGTATCGCCTTCCCACACCTTCCAGCCCGGCCCTTCGGCGCAGTCCAGCGCCGGGGCCGTGGTGACCGTCCGCGCCAGCACGTCGCGCACGCCGGTCAGCCCCAGACCATAGGTGCGGATGATCTCGCTCATCCGCTCGGCGGTCTTCTTGTGCCGCGCCCATTTGGCCTCCAGCGATCGGCGCACCGCGCGCTCGGCCTCCGAATAGATCAGGTCGATGCGCACGCGGTGCGTTTGCAGGAACCGCTGGATGCGGTGGATGGCCTGAATGAAGTCGTTGAATTTGAAGCCTATCCCTAAGAATATCGCCCAATGGCAATGGCGCTGGAAATTGCAGCCGGAGCCGGCCAGCACTGGCTTGGCCGCCAATTCCTGCACTTCGCCATCGGAAAAGGCGATGATCCGCTTCTCGCGCTCGTCCAGACCCTGTGCGCCATAGATGCTGGCGACGTTCGGCACCGCCCGTTCGATCGCCTCGCGCTCGCGCTCCAGATCGTGCCAGATGATCCGGTGCGCTGTCGGGTCTTCCGCCCGGATCTCCATCATCTTGGCAATGCGCGCGTCCAGGCTCTCGCGCTTCTCGCGGGACGCGTCGACGATGCCGATCGCGTCCTTCTTGAGCAACAGGCCCTGGCCGCCCTTGTCCTCGCCGGCGGCGCTATGGTCGGACGGAACCTCATGCCAGCGCACGTCCAGCTCGGGCAGGTCATAGCCCTCGTCGGAAAAGCCCAGATCGCTCGGCCGCTGGACGAATGCGGCCCAGCTATTCACCCACAGCCAGAATTCCTCTTCCTTGTGCGGGTGTATCGTCAGCTCGTCGGCCTTCTCGCTGTTCCGCTTGAAGAACCGGGTCTTGGCCTGGCCGACATCCATGATCTCCAGGAAGGCGGCATAGGCGAGCAGTTCGATATAGTCGTTCGGCGAAGGCGTGGCCGTGGCGACGAACTTATACTGCATGCCGTCGAACAGCCGCATGAACTCGCGGAAGGTCTTGGTGCCGCCAAAGCCGCGCAGACAGGACGCTTCGTCCAGCGATGCGGCATTGAAATGCGTCAGGTCGATCTTGCCTTCGCGGACAGATTCATAGTTGGTCAGGTACAGTTGCCCGGCCGGCCGATCCGCATGTAGCGCGACCTCGGCCGTGCTGCGGATGAAGATCGGGTCCATGCCCAGCATCAGCGCGTCGCGCTTGAATTCGATCAGCACGGTCAACGGCACGACGATCAGCTGCCGTCCGCCCAGCTGGGCGCCAAGCTGGCGCATAATCTCCAGCTGCATGACCGACTTGCCCAGGCCGAAGGCGGCGAAGATCGCGCGGCGCCCGCCTTCGACGGCCCAGCGGACCAGTTCGGCCTGGTGCCCCTTAAGGATCGGATGAACGTCATTGGCGGCGACCGGCAGGCCCAGCGGCGGCAAGGTGATGATCTTGGCGCGGATGAAGTCCAGATAGTCGAGCGGCTGCGCGGCCGTGCTGGCCTTGAGCGCGGGAGCATACCTCATGCTGCTACTCCTGTAAGTTGATTGGGCATGGTCGGCCGCCCGCACCGAAGTAGAGGACTGAAAACCGTGAAGCCGGAGGCTCTGACGATCGCCAGTGTGTCGAGAAATTCGGACACGCCGGACGCGTCGGTGAATGACCAATCGCCGAGAGATCGCAGCAGATCGACCAATTGCAAAACGCCTGCGATCTCGTGATCCACGGCCATCAGGCTGTATCCCGTGGGTAGATGGTGAACCATCCAGACCGGGCTGCCCGTCTTGCTGTCCAAAGCCCAATCGAGGCCGAAAGGATCTGATACCCAGCCCGGCAGCGCGACCTTTCCAACCGATGTCTGGGTCATGATAACGCCGGGCGTCCACTCGCTGTTCACGCCGCCAGCCTCTGCAGCGCCTTGTACACGGGCGTCGGGCTATAGATGCCGAGCTTGCGGGCGATGGCGGCGGCGTTGCGCGGCTCACCTTCGGCCAGCAGCGCCCGCACCTGTGGCACGATCTCCAACACTACGCTGGCACGAACACCCATCCGTTTGTCCTGGGGTTTTGTGGCCGGCAGGGGGCTTGCTGCCCTCCCGCCGGCCTGCGACCCGCCGGCTCGCGGGAACTGCTTGCCCGTGCGCCGGGCGTAATAGTGGAAATTCTCGTCCCCACCGCCATGCAGGCGACGCTGGCGATACAGCACGACCACGCCGGACGCCGCCAGATCGCGCAGCCGTTCGGCCACCCGCGATCCATGGGGGAGCGACGTTGCACGCGCATAGGGCAGGACATCCCCCTGCACGGCGGTTTCCAGCCAGCTGGTGACCTGCCTGTCTGTGACGATCATGCCGCCAGCCCTTCGGCGCGGGGCGCATCGACCCGGTTCCAGAATTCCCCGGCGCTACGCTGGCGCCGAATGAAGTCGATGCCGCTGTCGAGCGCCGCGCGCATCGCGACGGCCGTGCTTTCATTAAGGCACAGAGCCAGGCCGCACCCATTCAGCACGAAGCCTTCGGTAAAGCGCGTATCGTTGATCGTGTGGAACAACTGGCCCGGCGGCAACGCACCGCCCAGAGCGCCGAGCGCGGGCAGCTCGGCCGCTTGCGAAGGCGCCGAAGCCGGGGCAGGGGTTGTAACCCCAGGCTCCGGCGCCTTCTCGACCGCGCCTGCGCGGGGGGAAAAGTCAGGCGCGATCATCTCGGTAAGCGGAACGGGCAGGCCGAACATCTCGGGCAGCACTGTGCCCTCGGTCATTTCGGCCAGTGCCACCGCGAAATCTTCCTCGGGCAGGATGTCACCGGCCAGGATGCGCTCGATCGCGCAGCCGCTATGCAGCGGATGGCCGCCGGGCTTCGGCTTGGCGATGAAGTCAGCATGGCGGATGATCCAGTCGGCCAGCGCCTTCGCGCCCTTGTTCACCGGCTTGCCATCGACGAAGCCCAGATGCTTGACCTGGCATGCGATGATCAGCTGCATCGGCTGATAGATGCCGGGCGTCAGATGCTCGGCGAAATCCTTCAGCGAAAAGGGGCGAAATCCCGTCAGGTCCATCATCATTGGCCTCCCTTGATCTTCGATTGAAGCTTGTGGCGTAGCTGGGCGGACACCCGGTCCAGATCGTCCAGCGCGGCGAGCGCTGTGCGCGCTTCGGAAGCATTGACCTCTTCGCCATCCGGCCCGTGCGGACACACCGCATCGGCCACCGCGCGCGAGACATCGCCGAATTCGGCCGCCATTTCGGCCACGGTGCGCATCATGCCGTCCGCGTCGGCCCCGCCCCGCGGCAGCGGTACGAACACGCCGCCACGCCGCCGGCAAAGCCAGCTGGTGACATGCGGCCAGCCTGGCAGGCCAACAGTGCGATCTTCCAGCAGGTCGATCAGATCCAGCGTGGGATATTCGGCGACATTGGCTAGGCCCATGTCGCTGATCTTCTGCCGCCGGACGCCGCTTTCCTCGGCAGCGGCGTCCTGCCCGCCAAAGGCCTTGACCAGTGCCTTGAAACTAGCCTTGCCCGACTGCTGGTCGGGCGACAGGGCGACAGCGCGCGACATCACGCCGCCTCGCTCTGCTGCGCTGCGGCAAAGTCGTCGGTTTTGCCGGGTGACTTACAGGCGACCTCGACCGATACGGTGTCGTCATGACACTCGAGGCCATAGAAATCGTTAGGCATGACCTGCCCGGCAGTCTCGCGGACGATGAACCACATCGTTTCGCGGTCAGGGATGCGGCTGCCGTTGGCATACCGTCGAACTGCCTCGGCAGTGCGAGAGATCGCGCCTCCGAACTGACCATATGTCAGTCCCTCTCGCGCCAACCAATCCTGAAGCTGCATGCTGTTCCTCCGTTCGACACCGATATGGTGTTATCGGCACCAGCTTGTCAACACCAAATTGGAGTATGGGCGCATTGCACCAAATTGGTGCAAAAGGAGGCATGACAATTGCCAACAACATCGCTGCTCTGCGCGAACAGCGCGGATGGGCGCGCCCGGAACTTGCCAAGCGCATGGGCACCTCTACGCAGCAGGTCGAACGACTGGAAAAGGGCCAGCGCGGCCTGACAACCGAATGGATCGACAAGGCCGCGCGCGCATTGGGCGTGCCAGCAGGCGACATCATCACGCCTGGTGCTGCGAATTCAGATGGTCCGCTCCCTCATCTGGTCCCGGATCGCCTTCCAACTCGGGGGGCGTCGGACGATGACGGCACCGTCGAGGTCATTGCGCTCGATCTCTCCATTTCGATGGGGCCGGGCACACTTGTTGATGATTTCGTTGAGCAGTCGCCGGTGAAGTGGGACATCGGGCTCCTTCGCGTCATCACGCGATCGCCGTTCCACGTCCTGCGGGAGGTACGGGGTATCGGCGACAGTATGGAGCCGACTTTGAGAAGTGCCGACCGGGTACTGATCGACACGTCGGACCAGATGCTTTCGCGGGTACATGGCATCTACTGGATCGACCATCTTGGTGCGCATGGTTTGAAGCGACTGCGTGCCGCCGGGCAGGGCCGGGTGCTGATCATGTCGGACAATCCGAACGTGCATGACTATGAAGTCGCGGCCGATGAGCTGCGCATCCACGGTCGGGCAATCTGGTACGGGCGCGAGCTTTGAAGAGGCTTTCGTTGGCAGTGGTCGGCGCCGACCATCCCAACAAGAAGGGGCCGACACGCAGGTTTGAGATCGCCCTTTGTCTGCCGGGCGAAGCCGTTCACTTAATTCCTGAGCCCAAGAACAAATTCGATCGCAGAGCCATCGCCGTCTATTCCGAGCGTCATGTGCAGATCGGCTATGTTCGCGCGGAGCGCGCCCAACTGATTGGTACAGCCATGAGCAAGGGCCCTGTCTCAGCGATCTTCCAACGAACGGAGCAATGGGGCGCTTCGATACGAGTGCATCTGGACGGCACCCCGGCTACGCTTCCCGATGTCGATGATAGCCGCGCGAATGACTGGCCGCCTCCTGGATCCGATGACCCAGATTGGTGGCCTGACGAGGTATACGACGACTAGCACCAAAATGGTGTTGACTTAGAACACCGATATGGTGTTAAAGGCTTCCCGTCACCAACGGGAGGCATCCATGTCCCACATCGAAATTCGAACCCCTGCGTCGATCATGCGCGCTCAGGCGCGCGATGATCTGGCGGCGGCCCAGCGGCTCAATCGTCAGTCGCTCGGCTATCTTATCGTGTCCGTCGCGGCCCTGCTGGCCGCTTGCGCCCTCGTTGCATGGGCGATCTGGGCATGATGGACTTCACCCCCACCGCGCAGCAGATCAGTCTGCATGGCCTTGGCTTCATCCAGGTGAAGCTGGGCGGCAACCAGCGTCTGCATGTCTGGCACCCCGATCTACCGCGTCGCTGCTGCTACGAGCATAGCTCGATCCATAATCACCGCTTCAGCTTCATGAGCCATGTGCTGGTCGGAACGCAGGTCAACCGGCGCTGGAAGGTCCGCCCAGCAGAAGACGGCACCCATGATCGCATTTCCCATGACGGCGCGCGCAGCGATAAGGGCGGCCGCCTGTCCTACGTGGCCGAGCGCGTCTCGATCGAGGAATATTTCCCCAACGCCGACGAAGTCTACGCCGCCGGCCACTATTACCACATGCCGATGCTGCAGTATCACGAGACGCCCAACAGCGGCATCGTCGTGACCCTGCTGCGCAAGCTGGACGAGGGCGACAAGCATGCATCGTCGCTGATCGAGCACGGCCATGAATTCGACCAGAGCTTCGATCGCTTCCAGATGAGCGAGGATGACCTGTGGCGGGTCGTGATGGACGCCATGAGGGCCGCAGCATGAGCCCCTTCGAACAGTCGGTCGCCGACGCGATCGAGGACGGGCGCCTTGCGCTCGACGCGAAGGTCGGCCTGGGGACCATCCGCCAGGTCGAGCGCGATACCCTAGCCATGCTGCTGGAGGCTGTTGCCGGTCCGGGCGTCGAACTGCGCACCAAGGCGACGATCGCCGCCACCCGCGCTAGCGAGGCGGTCCATGAGCTGCTGCTGTTCGCCCGTGAGGGCAATCAGATGGCCAGCACCGCCTTCTCCATCTCCGTCGCCGGAAATCTAGCCGATGCCATTCGCCTCGCGATCGATGCGCAGGGCGGTCCGGACGATGACGAGGAAGCCCAATTCTATGCCGCCGTCGCGCGCTATCTCGACGGCCCCACCGCCCAGCAAGGAGAATGACGATGACGCTCGCCACCACGGCCGAGGAAGCTTTCGCGCGCTATGAAGCCGCGTTCAACGAAGAGCGCCTGTTGCAGGGCAACTGGCATCTGGAAAAGGACGGGCGTCAGCTCGCCTGCGCGCTGGGCGTCATCGGCGACGATGTCGACGGGCCGAGCAAGTGCCCGGCCGCGATCATGCCGCGCTGGCTCGCGCGCATGGTCCCCTGGTTCTTCGACCGCATGGAATTCACCGATGCCCGCCAGTGGGGTCTGGAATTCTATGCAGAGTTGAAGCGGCTCAATGGGCAGGTGCCTTTCGAAGTCGTCTATCGCTGGCATGCCGAGCATGTGACCGTGCTCGCGATCGAGGTCAGCGAGGGCCGCAAGCGCGACCCCGAACCCCACCGCAAGCTCCAGGCCCTGCATGCCCGCGCCCTCGCCGGCGACCGCGCCCCCGTCGAAGAGTGGCGGGCCATATTAAGAGACGCCTACGCCGACGCCGACGCCTACGCCTACGCCGACGCCTACGCCGACGCCGACGCCTACGCCTACGCCGACGCCGACGCCGACGCCTACGCCTACGCCGACGCCGACGCCTACGCCTACGCCGACGCCGACGCCTCCAGGGCGGCCCGGATGAAGCGCCTGGCTTTTGGCATGGTCGAATGCCTCAAGGCCGTGCCAACCCCGGAACCGGCGGCCTGATGTTCGCCGCGCGGGACATGATGGATCGAGGGGGCTGCACCCCCTCGATCAGGGCGAAGGCGCTTCCTCGCAGGCTGCAGCGCTCCCGCAAGCGGGGCGTGCCAGTGCCTGCCGGTGCGCGCTATGTCGGCCGCCCTACCGAATTCGCCAACCCGTTTGACGGGCGTGGTTTTGGTCATGTCCGCGCGGTGCGACTATTCGATCGCTGGATCGATGGCCGCCTTGGCGATCTGACGCTGGAGGCGCTGGGCTTCTGCCCGGCCGAGATAGAAGCGCTGCACCGTTTCAGGGCGCGCCTGCTCGATCGCCTGCCGCAGCTCGCCGGCCTCGACCTTCAATGCTGGTGCCCGGTCACCAGCCGCTGGTGCCACGCGGACAGTCTGATCCGGCGCGCCAATTCTTCGGAGATAGTCTGATGCTTCAAGGCCTCTTCATCGATGGTTTCGCAGGCGGCGGCGGTGCTAGCACCGGCATAGCCTGGGCGATCGGCCGCGACGTCGACCACGCCATCAACCACAGCGAAACAGCGATTGCGATCCACAGGGCCAATCATCCTGGCGCGGATCATCACTGCACTGACATTCGCATCCCCATGCTGCCCCAGACGGTGACCAGGGGCCAGCCGGTGGCAGGCGCATGGTTCTCGCCCGACTGCAAGGAGTTCAGCAAGGCGAAGGGCGGACCGGTCAAGGATCGCTCGATCCGCGCGCTGTGCTGGGAGGTTGTCGCCTGGTTGAAAGAAGTCCGGCCGACGGTCGGTTATCTGGAGAACGTCGAAGAGTTCGAATATGCCGCGCCTCTGGGTGATGATGGCCACCCCCTAAAGGGGCAAGAGGGCCGCGAATTCAAGCGCTTCCAGAAAGCGATCCGTGCGCTGGGTTATCGGGTCCAGCACAAGCTGTTGCGCGCGTGTGATTATGGCGCGCCGACCAGCCGCAAACGGCTCTACATGGTCATGCGGTGCGACGGTCTGCCGATCGTCTGGCCGAAACCCACGCACGGGCGGCCGGATGCACCTGGCGTGCGCAGCGGCAAGCTGCTGGCCTATCGCACGGCTGCGGAATGCATTGACTGGTCCATTCCTTGTCGCTCGATCTTCGGCCGGAAGAAGGATCTGGCGGACAGCACGATGCGCCGTATCGCGCACGGCGTGATGCGCTATGTCGTCAATGCGGCGAAGCCGTTCATAGTCGGCACAGCGTTCAACAACACCCGCGCATCACGCATATTCGATCCGCAGGATCCGCTGCGAACTGTAACGACGCAGCCTGAATATGGGGCGGTCGATGCCGTGTTGGCGCCACATATCACCAAATTTTACTCGACCGGCGTTGGTTCTCCGATGGATCGGGAAATGCCGACGGTCACGGCGAACGGTGCAGCTTCGCGCGCCGCAGCGGCAACACCGCTCGGCCGTGCCGAAGCGATTATGGTACCCCACATCAACACCAACCGGAACGCGCAAAAGCCATTCACGGCGGCCGACGAGCCCACCCACACCATCACCGCCGGCGGTGCTCATCAGAATGTCGTCCAGGCGTCGCTCGTTTCATACGGGCAACATGGCGGCCATAACCGTCCGGTCGATGAGCCGCATCATACCGTCGCTGCATCGAAGAAGGATACGAACGGCGTCATTGGAGCAACGCTGGTCGGAGTGGGAGGCAGGCGAGGGCAGAGCCCGCCGATGCCGGTCGATGGCACCTATCCGACCACAACGGCCAAGGCAGACGCGGCGGTGGCGACGGCCTTTCTGTCGCACTTCTATACCAGCAACAAGAACGGCGGGCAGGGCGACCCCAAACGTCCGGTGAAGGCTGTAACTGCTGGCGGGCAGCACCATGGCCTAATCACCGCTCACATTGAGCAGGCAAACGGCGGCCCGCGCAATAGGGGCTCCGCTGGCCGCGACGCGCGTCGCCCGTTGTCGACCGTTACGGCATCAGGATCACAACAGCGCATCGTCGAAACCACCATGGTCGAAGAGGGCGTGTTGCCGCCCGAGATGATGGCAAGCGCTGTCCAGGTTGCCGCTTTCCTGGTGAAATATTATGCGACCGACGGCGAGAACGAGGTTTCGCAGAGCCAGCCGGTTGACCGTCCTCTGGACACGATCACGACAAAGGCCCGCTTCGCCGTCGTGACGGTGACGATCGATGCGGTGACATACATCATCGTCGATATCGGCTTGCGCATGCTGACACCGCGCGAGCTGGCGCGCGCGCAGGGGTTCCCCGACAGCTACATCCTCGACCCAGAATGCTGGTACACTACGGAAAAGGGCAATCGGAAGTTCGGCCGTCTGCCCAAGGCGATGCAGATCAGCGCGATCGGCAACAGCGTGTGCCCACCGGTTGCCCGTGCATTGGTGGCCGCTAACCAGCCTGGCTTGCCTGAGATGAGGTCAGCGGCATGACCGGGCTGACCCGATGCGCCCCGCTGGCGCGCGAAGCCGCCGCGTCGCTCCAGCGCCGGCAGGAGCTTTATCCGGCGCTGGTGGAAAAGGGCACACTCTCGGCCGAGAAGGCCGCATGGGAAATCCGTGTCTGGACCGCTATCGCGGCGGACTGGCACTGGGTGGTGACGATGGAGCGCCGCGACGTGCCCAAGGTCTGGACCTGCGAGAAGATCGAGGCACTGGAGGATAGCGTTAAGCGCGCGAACCGGGCGCTGCTGAAGGCCATCGACGAAGCGCCGGGCGAACTGCGCCGGCAATGTCAGGAAGGCGAATGCCTGCACGGCTTGCTTGATCGGCATGGTGACGCCTTCGCGCCGATCCTGGCCGCCCATGAGCAGCGGGATAGATTCCTCGATCTGCTCGACTGGTACCGCCGGGAGCGACCGTGCAGCGGACAGGTGCCGATCAGCTTCTACGTGGAAACCAACTTCGCGCTGAAGGAGCGCGCTCGCCTCGATCGCGAGGCAAGGGAGGCCGCATGAACGCGCCAGCGAAAATCCGGCCCGCGGCCGACCCGAACATGATCGCCTTCGCGGAAGCCCTTGCGCGGATGCAGGTGAAGAGAGACATTGCCGCCCTTCGCGCCGCGCAGGGAGGCGGCCGACAGGAGGACGCCCGTGCGAACGGTCATTTACGCCCGCTTCAGCAGCGATAACCAGAACCCGCGTTCGACGGCCGACCAGATCGAGCTGTGTCGCAAGCGGGCGGCCGAGGAAGGCTGGACCGTCGTAGGCGCGTTCGAGGACGCCGCCATATCCGGCGCTGCCGGCATCGGTGCCGATCAGCGCCCAGGCCTCAACGCGATGATGCGCATGGTGGAGGCTGGGGGCGTCGACCAGGTGCTGGCGGAATCCACCGACCGCATTTCCCGACATGTCGCCGACGCGCATATTCTGCGCGAGCGCATCGAATTTGCGGGCGCCCGGCTCTTCACCCTGTTCGACGGCGCGGTCACTCCCATGATCGGCCTGATCAAGGGCTTCACCGACGCGCAGTTCCGCACCGACCTGGCAAAGCGCGTTCGGCGTGGCCAGCTCGGAACGCTGAAGCAGGGGCGTATCCCCGGCAGCATCGCCTATGGATATCGGCAGGCGAACCGCCTTGACGATCGCGGCCAAGTCGTGCGCGGTCTGCGGGAGATTGACCCGGAGAAGGCGGACATCATCCGCCGCATCTTCCGCGAATATGCCGCCGGCCGCAGCCCCAATGCCATCGCCGCCGGCCTTAATGCCGATGGCATTCCTGGCTCGCGCGGCGGCATCTGGCACGAAACCGCGATCAGTGGCGACACACGCCACAAGCGCGGCATCCTGCGCAACGAAACCTATGTCGGCGTCGTCACCTATGGGCGCAGCCGGACCGTGGTGAACCCGCAGACCCGCCAGCGACTAATGCGCCCGAACGGCGACGATGTGGTCGAGCGTCAGGAAATCGCGCACTTGCGGATCATAGAGGATGATCTTTGGCAACAGGTGCAGGCCCGCCTTGCATCGAACCAGGGCGTGCGCCCGGAGCGTCTGCGGCGGCCGAAGCATATCCTTTCCGGGCTGGGCATGTGCGAGGTGTGCGGCGCGCGCTGGGTGCTGCGGTCCAGCAAGTTCTGGGGATGCAGCAACTACCGCTATGGCAAGGCCTGTAGCAACAATCGTCTGGTCGGCACCCATATATTCGAGCGCATGGTGCTTGCAGACCTGAAGGAAGGCATGCTGTCGCCTGACGTGGTCAACGCCTATGTGCGCGAATATCATCGCGACTTCGCCCGGCAGAGCGCCGACATGGGCCGCGACCGGGCCAAGCTGGAACGCAAGCTGGAGGAAGCCGAGCGCCGCATGAAGCGCATGCTGCAGGCCTTCACCGACGGCGGGAGCGAGTTTGAGGAAATCCGCGACATGCTGACCAGCGCGCGGGCCGACAAGGACGCGCTGCAACGCCAGCTCGCCAGCATGGAGGCTGTGCCTAATGTCTTGGCGCTGCACCCGCATGTCGAGGAAGTCTATCGGCGTCAGGTGGAAGAGCTGGAGGCGGCGCTAGCCGATCCTGAGGCGCAGCTTGAGGCGATCCCCCGCCTGCGCTCCATCATCGCCAGCATCATCGTCAGCCCGCGCCTCGATCGCGAACGCGGCGTCGTGGTGCAGGTGATCCGACAGATGGACGAAATCCTGTCGATCGCAACCGGCGGACAGCAGTTCTCACAATTGCGCTAACGCCCAATTCGTTTCTGCGAACTCGTCGCAATAGTGATTGGCGATGGCGCGGGAGAGCCAGTTGCCTTGGCCCGGCAGCGGCAGCACGGGCAATTGCACCAGTTGGAACCTGTCGATCATCACGTCGAACAGACGAATCTCATCGGCATGGACGACATCCTCTGCATCGTGGAGCACTATCGCCTTGTAACGGAATCCTTCGCGCGTCTCTTCGTCCAGCATCGCCTGCCATAGAAGATTGAGGCAATCGGCCTTGGTCGTGGGACCGGGATGGGGGGTGATGCCCAGCAGGATGCGCGGATCGCCCTGCGCAACGGCGGCGATGGCGTCGATCGTCGCGGGGTCGTTGGGATAGGCGCCGACGAAAATGCGATAATCCGCATCGCCCCAGCGCCCCAACGCATGGCGCAGCATCGGGCCGATCACGTCCGCTTCGCGCCAGGCGGGAACGAAAATGGCGATACGGCCGGGATTGGGCGATGGTGGCAGGGTTGCCGTCGTCATACGGTCATGGCGACCATATATGAACAGATCGCGCCATGCCTTGCGCGCCAGGAACAGCAGGTCGATCAGAAAATCGTCCACACCGCCGATGGCCAGTCCAACGGCGGCAAATAGCAGGATTTCATGATGAAGGAGCGCAAGGCCAGCGACCAAAATGTCCCCCAAAGCCTTGACCCCCATGCCTCGACAGGGGAGAGGATGGCATTGGTGTCAGCCGCTTCCAAGTCTTTTGCGCAAATTGCGCAAAAGGGAGGCAAAAAAACAGGAAGATCGAAAGAATGACAAAGCCACGCCCATCAGTATTACGCGAATTCCTTGCCAGTCAGGCGGGCAGCGCTGTGTTGCTGATGATCGCGGCGACGCTGGCCATGGTTCTGGCCAATCTGCCGGGTGGCGGCGGTCATCTCTATCACGACCTGATTCATGCGCAGCTTGGACCGGAACTGACCCCGAAGCTGGGGCCGATGACCGTTCATCTGTGGATCAACGATGGGCTGATGGCGATTTTCTTCCTGCTCGTCGGACTGGAGATCAAGCGGGAGTTTCTGGATGGCGGGCTGTCGACATGGGAGCGGCGGCGGCTGCCGATCATCGCCGCCGTTGCGGGCATGGTCGTGCCAGCGCTCGTCTATCTCTTGGTAACAGGTGGACAGCCGGAACTGGCCAATGGCTGGGCGATCCCTGCCGCGACCGACATTGCCTTTGCGATCGGCGTGCTGGCGCTGCTGGGTAATCGCGCGCCCGCCTCTCTCAAGCTGTTCCTGACGGCGGTGGCGATCGTTGATGATATGGGCGCGGTGGCGATTATCGCGCTGATCTATACGCAGGGTCTCGATATGGCCGCGCTTGCCGGGGCGGCTGCGGTGCTGGTTGTGATGTTCGGGTTGAACCGGGCAGGGGTGAAGTCGCTGATCCCCTATCTCATCGGGTTCGTGCTGTTGTGGTATTTGATGCTGCTGTCGGGCGTTCATGCGACGGTCGCTGGCGTCCTGGCCGCCATGACGGTCCCGATCCGCTGCACGCCGGGCGCGCCCGATGCGGAGGACAGCCCGCTGCACAAGCTGGAACATGGCGTGCATCCCTGGAGCGCCTATCTGATCGTACCGCTGTTCGGCTTTGCCAATGCCGGGCTGGCGTTGAACGCGCAGGTGTTCAGCGCGTTGCTGGACCCCTTGCCGATGGGCGTGGCGCTGGGCCTGTTTCTGGGCAAGCAGCTCGGCATATTTGGCAGCGTCTGGGCCGCGGCGCGACTGGGCATAGCGGAACGGCCGAACGGCGCGAACTGGGCGCAGATCTATGGCATGGCGATGCTGTGCGGGATTGGCTTTACCATGAGCCTGTTCATCGGCGCGCTTGCCTTCCCCGGATCGGCGCTGCTGGTCGAAGAGGCCAAGGGCGGCATCTTGATGGGGTCGATCGCCTCGGCTCTTGGTGGCTATGCCCTGTTGCGTTGGGCTGCGCCATCGCTGCGCTAGGTCGGTTCGCCAAGCCGATGTTCCTGTGCTATACCCATACTCGCTGCATGGCTGCGCGCGTCGCGCCATGCCGCCAATAATCGACCAATTCTTCTAGTCGCGATACCGGAGGAGGGCGAATATGAGTATGGAGACGGACATCAATTATCTGCTGCACCGTCAGCAGATCTCGCTGATCAAGGCGCAGGCCAGCCCGTCACGCGAAGGACGCATCGCCTATGAAGATATGGCGCAGCGCTACATCGAACAGGTCGATGCCTATCGGCAGGAAAATGAAAGGCTGATCGTCCGCGCCCATTGATGGTGCGGACGTCAGCGACGCTCCAGCAATCGCTCGATCGCGAGATGATGAGTCGCGTCGTCGCCACATTCCTTTTCCAGCACTGCCTTGATCCGCTGCAATTCGGCTTCGGTCAGATGTTCGATGCCGATAAAATCGTTGCGCGCATTGTCCACGGCGCGGATCAATTCGTCCAGCTTCGCCTGGATCGCTGATCCGTCCCGATTTTGCGCGTTCTGGATCAGGAACACCATCAGGAATGTGACGATGGTGGTGCCGGTGTTGATGACCAGTTGCCAAGTGTCGGAATAATTGAAGATCGGACCCGTGGCGACCCAGACCAGCACGACGGCGCTCGCCAGAATGAAGGCCAATGGTTGTCCGGCCCAGCTGGCGACCCGGTGCGACAGGGCGGCGAAAAATCTGTCCATCATGCTCTATTCCTTGGCGCGCCGCGCGGCGTGCATTTATGCTGCGTTCAGGCGCTAGTTGCCATGAAGCGCGCATGACAGCCATCGCTTTTCGCGCGCTTGCCTGCGCTCTCACCGCATCCCTGCTGGCGTCCTGTGCCACTGTTTCGCCCGAATCACGTCTGCGTGCCGGGCTGGTGGAAGCCGGATTGTCGCCCCGGATGGCGGGCTGCATGGCCGAACGCATGGTCGACCGGCTCAGCCTGACGCAGTTGCGCCGGCTCCAGTCGCTCGCATCGCTCCGCAAGTCTCACATGGGCGAAATGAGCGTGGATCGGTTCCTCTATAAGGTACGCGCGCTGGAGGATCCGGAGATTTTTCTGGTCACTAGCAAGGCAGCGATCAACTGCGCCCTCTAGGCGTTATTTTGCAATAATCCGCGCTGACGCTTCGCAAAGGTTTTGCAATTTTGCAAAGTCGTTTTGCGAAATCACTCTGGCCCTGCAATCCTGTCTGTGCTTTAGCCGTCGCCATCACGGTTCGATGGAAAAGGACGGCACGCTCCATGAATATTCATGAATATCAGGCGAAGGAACTGCTCGCGAAATATGGCGCGCCGATCGCCGCCGGTTATGCCGCTTTCTCGGTCGAGGAAGCTGTCGAGGCCGCCAAGAAGCTGCCCGGACCGCTTTATGTCGTAAAGTCGCAGATCCATGCCGGTGGCCGCGGCAAGGGCAAGTTCAAGGAACTGCCCGCCGAAGCCAAGGGCGGCGTTCGCCTCGCCTTCAATCTGGATGAGGTCAAGGCGCACTCGGCCGACATGCTGGGCAACACGCTGGTGACGATCCAGACCGGCGACGCGGGCAAGCAGGTCAACCGCCTCTACATCACCGACGGCGCCGACATCGACAAGGAATTCTACCTTGCCCTGCTGGTCGATCGCGCCAGCAGCAGGATCGCGTTCGTCGTATCGACCGAAGGCGGCATGGATATTGAGGAAGTCGCCCATTCGACCCCTGAAAAAATCCACAGCTTCTCCGTCGATCCGGCGACCGGCTTCATGCCGCATCATGGCCGTTCGGTGGCTGCCGCGCTGGGCCTGACCGGTGATCTGGCCAAGCAGGCGTCCAAGGTTGCAGGCTCGCTCTATGCCGCCTTCCTGGACACCGATGCCGAGCAGATCGAAGTCAATCCGCTGGCGCTGACCAAGCAGGGCAACCTGCTGGTGCTCGATGCCAAGGTCGGTTTCGATGGTAACGCCATGTTCCGTCACAAGGACATCGCCGAATTGCGCGACCTGACCGAGGAAGATGCGGCCGAAGTCGAAGCATCCGAATATGACCTCGCCTATATCAAGCTGGACGGCAATATCGGCTGCATGGTCAACGGCGCTGGCCTGGCGATGGCGACGATGGACATCATCAAGCTGAACGGCGAATTCCCCGCCAACTTCCTGGACGTCGGCGGTGGCGCTTCGAAGGAAAAGGTAACCGCAGCGTTCAAGATCATTCTGAAGGACCCGGCGGTCAAGGGTATCCTGGTCAACATTTTCGGCGGCATCATGAAGTGCGACATCATCGCCGATGGTATCGTGGCTGCAGCCAAGGAAGTTGACCTGTCGGTCCCACTGGTGGTTCGCCTGGAAGGCACCAATGTGCAGCAGGGCAAGGACATTCTCGCGGCTTCGGGCCTGGCCATCGTCCCGGCGGACGATCTGGGCGACGCAGCACGCAAGATCGTCGCAGAAGTGAGGAAGGCAGCCTGAGGCCGCTTTTCACCTGAACTGACACCATTTGGGTGCGGGTAGTCCGGTTTCGGGCTGCCCGCGCCCGTGTTGGCATTTATAATGGAGGATGTTGAAATGAAGATCCTTGTCCCCGTGAAGCGGGTGATCGACTATAACGTAAAACCGCGCGTCAAGGCGGACGGGACGGGTGTTGATCTGGCGAACGTCAAGATGAGCATGAACCCGTTTGACGAGATCGCGGTCGAAGAAGCCATCCGTCTGAAGGAAAAGGGCGTGGCGACCGAGGTGATCGCGGTGTCGATCGGCGTTGCCAAGGCGCAGGAAACGCTGCGCACGTCGCTCGCCATGGGCGCCGACCGGGCGATCCTGATCCAGACCGATGACGAGGTCGAGCCGCTGGGCGTGGCCAAGCTGCTCGCCAAGGTGCAGGAAGAGGAAGGCGCTGGCCTGATCATCCTGGGCAAGCAGGCGATCGACGATGACAGCAACCAGACCGGCCAGATGCTGGCGGCGCTGCTGAACCTGCCGCAGGGCACTTTTGCATCGAAGGTAGAGGTTGAAGGCGACAGCGTGTCGGTAACCCGCGAAGTCGATGGTGGGCTGGAGACGGTCAAGCTGTCCACCCCCGCGATCGTCACCACCGACCTGCGTCTGAACGAGCCGCGCTATGCGTCGCTGCCCAACATCATGAAGGCGAAGAGCAAGCCGCTCGCGCAGAAAACACCGGCCGATTATGGCGTCGACATCGGCGCACGGCTGGAAACGCTCAAGGTCGTCGAACCGCCCAAGCGCACCGCGGGCGTCAAGGTCGCCGATGTCGATGAACTGGTTGCCAAGCTCAAGGCTATGGGAGTTGCCGCATGAAAACGCTCGTTTGGGTCGAACATGACGGCGGTGCCGTCAAGGATGCCACGCTTTCCGCCGTCACGGCAGCGGCAAAGCTGGGCGAAGTGCATTTGCTGGTCGCTGGCGAAGGCGTCAGCGCGGTTGCCGAGGAGGCCGCGAAGATTGCGGGCGTTGGCAAGGTTCATGTCGCTGATGACGCGGCCTTTGGCCATGCACTCCCCGAAAATATCGCGCCGCTGATCGTGGAACTGATGGGGCATCATGATGCCTTCGTTGCGCCCGCCACCAGCAATGGCAAGAATATCGCGCCGCGCGTTGCCGCTCTGCTCGACGTCATGCAGATCAGCGACATATTGTCGGTCGAGAGCGAAGACACGTTCACCCGGCCAATCTATGCGGGCAACGCGATCGCGACGGTCAAGTCGAAGGACGCCAAGAAGGTGATAACCGTGCGTGGCACGGCGTTCGACAAGGCGTCGCGGGATGGCGGATCGGGAACGGTGGAAGCCGTGAGCTCGACTGGCGACAAGGGCATGTCGTCCTTCGTGGGTGCGGAAATCGCCAAGCTGGAGCGTCCTGAACTGACCAGCGCCAAGATCATCGTGTCGGGTGGCCGCGCGCTCAAGGATGGGCCGACGTTCGAGGAAGTTATCTTCCCGCTGGCGGACAAGCTGGGCGCGGCTGTCGGCGCGTCGCGCGCGGCGGTCGATGCAGGCTATGTGCCCAACGACTATCAGGTCGGGCAGACCGGCAAGATCGTCGCCCCGGAAGTCTATGTCGCGGTCGGCATTTCCGGAGCGATCCAGCATCTGGCCGGCATGAAGGACAGCAAGACCATCATCGCGATCAATAAGGATGAAGACGCGCCGATCTTCCAGGTGGCCGACATCGGCCTGGTCGGTGATCTCTTTAAGGTGGTGCCGGAACTGACCGGCAAGCTGTAATCGGGCAAACGCCAATGAAAAAAAAGGGCGCGGGTGGAAAATCCCGCGCCCTTTTTGATGTTATTCGCAGCTTACGTCGTTCCGATCGATGGCCCGTCCGGCAAGGGCGCCTGCGCCGCCGCCAAGGATCGTGCCGAGCGTCTTGGAACCGCCCGGAGCAATGACATTGCCCAACACGCCGCCGGCAATCGCACCGACTATCGTGCCGGTCGTGCCGTCGTCGCGCTTGCAATAATAGCGGCCATCGCGATCACGGTAAATCTGTTCGTCATCGCGGATCGGACGGCGCTGGTAACGGGGCGGACCGCGGCGATCGCCGGGGCGGTCATAACCATAGCCTCGGTTTCCGCCACCATCCGATACGCATGCGCCCAGCGGCAGCATCGCGACCATGGCTATGGCCAGGAGGGGTTTGCGCATCACGACACCAGCGGACTGGTGTTGTGGTTCACCTGCGTCACCGGCTTGCTGTCGGCGACGCGCTGGTCGGACAGGTCGGCCTTGGCCTGATTGTAGCGGGCGACGAGATCGTCGCGGAACTGGTCAAGCTTGCCGTCGTCATACAGCTTCTTGCCGACATAGCCGGCGATAGCGCCGAAAATCAGGGTGCGGATCATGGAGTGGCTCCTTTGTTGGTGTCCAAGATGTCGGCCGATCAACGGGCGGCGACGCCATGGGTTCCGGCGGTGCGGGCAACAAAGAGAGCGGGAAAGTTACTCGGCCTCGTCGGACAGCCGTTCGGCGCGAGCGTCGGCAGCGGCGGCTTCCCGGCGGGCGCGGGCCGTGTCGGTCAGATCCTGACGTTTGGCCATTGCCAGCCAGGCGGCTTCGGCGCGAAGGCAGCGGTCGCGGACATTGCTGAGCGTCGCGGCGTCAGCATCGGAGCGGGCTTGCGCGGCGAGGCTATGATAGTCGGTAACGGCCATTTGGCTCTCCTTGATGTCAAAGGATGAATGGGCCGGGCGCGAAGGAAGACCCCCGCGCCCGATCCGGGCCGTCTGAATTATTCAGCGTGGGCGATGTTCACCGCAGCCATCTTGCCGCGCTTGTCCTGCTCCAGGTCATAGGACACGCGGTCCTTTTCACGCAGGGTAGCCAGGCCAGCGCGCTCGACGGCGCTGATGTGAACGAATGCGTCTGCGCCGCCATTGTCGGGGGCGATGAAGCCATAGCCCTTGTCGGCGTTGAAGAATTTGACGACGCCAGTGATGCTGCTCATGTGGTATTCCTTCTTTCTGTGCGGCGAACCCCGTGTGGACGCGCCGGGTTGCTAAGGGGCAGGGAAAGAAGGAAGTAGGTGCCGCAAAGCGCCGAAGACCGTCGATTTGCGACTGTAGCAGCGCCCATGTAGGGCAGGCGACGGCAAATAGCAAATCACGCAACGATCCGCGGCCTTCCGCGCAACCCGATTCACCCGATCGGTCATCCGGCTTGACCGGCACGTCCTCCCGGCAATCGCGACAATTGATGCAGCGACGCTGCAACTGGGCGCTCGCGAATAATAAATGTTTGGAAAATGGTAGCGGAGGAGGGACTTGAACCCCCGACACGCGGATTATGATTCCGCTGCTCTAACCAGCTGAGCTACTCCGCCCCATGGGGCCGCGCGGGGCGTGTGGCCCTGCGGTGAGGCGGCGCTATACGCAGCAGGGACGGGTCGGTCAACGGGGGTAATGCGGGTAGAACGCAACTTATTTGCGACGCACGCTCCAGCCTGGCGGCAGCGTCGCGGGATAAGCCGCGATCGTGCCCGAATCGATCGCGCCGACGGCTTCGTTCACCAGCGGGCCAAGCTGGCTCATGTCGGGATTATGGCCCGCGCCCGGCATGGTCAGCAAGGTAGCGGGGGTGCCCGCGGCATCGAACAGCGCGTCGGCCTGGCTCAATTCCACCCGGTCGTCGGCAGTGCCCAGCATCATCACCAGCGGTGCATGGATCTTGGTCGCGGCATCCAGATTGTTCCATTTGTCTGGCAGCAGCAGGCCGACTGCGCCCGGTGCCGATTCCGCCAGCTTGTCGAAGGTCGACAGGGTGACCACACCCGTTACCGGCGCTGTCGCCCCGACATGCAGCGCCACCGCGCCGCCCAGCGAATGGCCGACCAGAAAGACATGGGCGTCCGTTCCGACAAGTTGCCGCGCCCGCGCGACGAAAGCGCGGCCATCGGCCACCAGTCCTGCCTGTGTCGGGCTGCCCGGATTGCCGCCAAAGCCGCGATAGGACACGACGATGACATGATCGCCATGCCCGGTCAGATGTTCGGCATAGCGCGCGGCGACCCCCTGGTTCGATCCGCGCCCGTGGAAGAAGAGGATGACGTCATGATCGCCGGGATCACCCGGCCAATAATAGCCGGTCAGTGACAAACCGTCCTCGGTCCGTACCGGCAAAGGCTGGGGCGGCGCCTTGGTCCATTGGGCGACGCTGATGGGCGTGGCGTCGGCCTTGTATATCTGTTCGCGTATGCCCGAAGCGCAGGACGCCAGCATCAATGCCGCCGCGACCAGCCATGTTTTTCTGCCCTGCATCATCATTCCCATGCCGTTTGGAGGCGGGAATAGCGTAATGGCGGGCGTCTGCGCGATTTTTCTGTTGCAATCTTTTTTGCGCCACGTCCTAATGTTGCAACGCACAACCAGCCATATTGGCTGAGGGAGGATCGACAACTTGCCCTTCCATGAAATGTTTGAGCCTGATGGTTCGATACGCCCCTGCTACGCTGAAGTGCAGAAATGGGTGGAGCGAACGGGCATTTCCGGGCTTAACCGTCGACTGGACGAGGCAGAGGCGATCTTCCGCCGCATCGGCATCACCTTCGCCGTCTATGGGGAGGGGGGCGATCCTGAACGACTGATCCCCTTCGACCTGCTGCCGCGCATCTTTACCGCGCAGGAATGGCGTGTGCTGGACAAGGGCATTCGCCAGCGCGCCCGTGCGCTCAACGCCTTCCTGCACGACGTCTATCATCGCGGGGAGATTGTGAAGGCCGGCATCATGCCTGCCGACATCATCTACCAGAACAGCGCCTATCTGGCCGAAATGGCCGACTTTTCGCCCCCCGGCAAAGTCTATAGCCATATCGTGGGCATCGACATCGTTCGCACCGGGCCGGGCAGTTTCGAAGTGCTGGAGGATAATTGCCGCACCCCGTCGGGCGTGTCCTACATGCTTGAAAATCGCGACATCATGACGCGCATGTTCCCTGAACTGTTCGCGCAGGGAATTGTCGCGCCGGTCGACGACTATCCCGCCGAGCTGTTGAAGAGCCTGAAAGAAGTCGCGCCACCCGCCTGCACCGGCGATCCGGTCGTCGTCGTGCTGACGCCTGGATCGCTTAACAGCGCCTATTATGAGCATAGTTTCCTCGCCGACCTGATGGGCGTCGAACTGGTCGAGCCGGCGGACCTGTTCGTCGATGAAGGCCGGGTGTGGATGAAAACCACGCTGGGACCGAAGGCCGTCGACGTCATCTATCGCCGTATCGACGACGAATATCTCGACCCGCTGGTGTTCCGCCCGGACAGCCTGCTGGGCGTGCCGGGCATTTTCAACGTCTATCGCAATGGCGGCGTGACGCTGGCTTCGGCACCCGGATCGGGCATCGCCGATGACAAGGCGGTCTATATCTACGTGCCCGAAATGATCCGCTTCTATCTGGGCGAGGTGCCGATCCTGGACAATATCCAGACCTGGCAATGCAGCAAGCCGGACGAATGCGCCTATGTGCTGGAAAATCTGCACGATCTGGTGGCCAAGGAAGTTCATGGATCGGGCGGGTACGGCATGTTGATCGGGCCGAAATCGTCGAAAGACGAAGTGGAGGCCTATGCCGCGCGCATCCGCGCCGATCCGGGAAAGTTCATTGCGCAACCGACGCTGGACCTGTCCACCGTCCCCACGCTCGGCCCCGCCAGCGTCGTGGGTCGCCACGCCGATTTCCGTCCCTATTGCCTGGTCGGCAAGCAATTGCGGCTGGTGCCGGGCGGCCTGACCCGCGTTGCGCTGACCGAAGGATCGCTGGTTGTCAATTCCAGCCAGGGCGGCGGCGTGAAGGACACATGGGTCATGCAGGATTGATGATGGCTCGTCACACACACCTACATCCGTTCGGGCTGAGCTTGTCGAAGCCCTGCACGTCTCTTGAAGAAAGAACAGCCGCCTTCGGCGAAGCTCAGGACAGGCTTCGACAGGCTCAGGGCGAATGGGGAAGGGGGTATCCCACATGCTGAGCCGGACCGCCGAAAATCTCTACTGGATGGCGCGCTATATGGAGCGGGCCGAAGCCACCGCCCGGCTGCTGACCATGGGGCAGCGCATGGCGATATTGCCCGGCGCGCATCATCGCGACGAATGGCGTTCCGTCGTGCGCGCGACTGGCAGCGGCCACCAGTTTCCCGAAGGGGTGCAGGTGACGGAAAGCGATGTCGTCTCCTTCCTGATGCTGGACCTCGACAATCCCAGCTCGATCCGCTCCTGCCTGCTCAAAGCCCGGTCCAACGCCAAATCGGCGCGCACCATGCTAACGCAAGATATGTGGGAAGCGCTCAACGACGGCTGGCGTAAGCTCGACAGCTATGATGTGTCCGAAGCGCGGCAGCAACTTCCGGCCCTTATCGACTGGGTCAAGACCCGCGTCATGACCTTTCGCGGCGCTACCCATTCGGGCCAGCTGCGCAATGAAGGCCATGATTTCCTGCGCTGCGGTTCCGCGCTGGAACGGGCGCAGATGACGCTACGGTTGCTTGACGTCAAATATTATGTCCTGCTGCCGGAAACCGAAGTCATCGGCGGCAATCGCGACCATTATCAATGGACATCGGTGCTGCATGCACTGTCAGGCAGCCGTGCCTATCATCATGTCTATGGCGGCACTTATACGCCCTGGCAGATCACCGATTTCCTGATGCTCAACCGCATGTTTCCGCGCAGCGTAGCCTATTGCTACGACCAGCTGGCCTATCGCCTGCACCGGCTGGAAGGGTGGCACGGCACGCGCAACCCCTGCCATGAAACGGTGCAGCAGATGGTGACTGCGCTCGAACAGCTCGACAGTGGGGAAATCTTCCGCTTCGGCCTGCATGAAACGGTGCAGCATGGCCTGCAAATGACCAACCAACTGGGCATGGAAATCGCCCAGGCCTATCATTTCGGCTAGAAGGGGGAAGGGGGGCCTTTCATGAAATTGCTTGTCCGCCACCAGACCGTCTATCGCTATGACGCATCGGCCGGGCGCGTGGCGATGCGGCTGAAGCTGATGCCGGTCGATACCCCGGCGCAGACCGTGCTGGATTGGCAGGTCAGCGTGAATGGCGATGTGCTGACGGATTTTCGCCCCAACAGCTATGGCGAGATGGAAACGATCTGGATTCGCCATGATCGGCAGGACAATGCCGTCATCGTCGCCGAAGGGCTGGTCGAAACCCGCGAGACTCATGGCGTCGTCGGTGCGCCGGTCAGCCGGGTCAATCCGCGCTATTTCCTGCGCGAAACGCCGCTCACCCGCGCGTCGGACGGTATCGCCGCCATGGCCCGCGCCACGCCAGAAGGCGACGGCCCGCTCGCCCGGCTGCACGCGCTGTCCGCCGCCGTTATCGATGCGGTAGGCTATCGCGCGGGCGTCACGACATCGGCCACCACCGCCGCGCAGGCCTTTGCGCTGGGGGCAGGGGTGTGTCAGGACCATGCCCAGATTTTCATTGCCGGGGCGCGATCGCTCGGCATCCCGGCGCGCTATGTGTCGGGCTATCTGCTGGCGGGTGACGGCAGCGAATTGCATGAAACCCATGGCTGGGCCGAAGCATTGGTGCCCGAACTGGGCTGGGTAGGCTTCGATCCGTCCAACCGCGTCTGCGTGACCGAACGCTATCTGCGCGTCGCCAGCGGGCTGGACGCGGATGAGGCCGCGCCGATCCGGGGCACGATCACGGTTGCGGGCGATATCTCGATTGACGCGGACGTCCGTATCGCGCAGGCGGTTGATGGCGTCGAGGAACGGCAGTTGCAGCGGCAACAGCAGCAGTCTATCCCGCCGTCCAACGCGCAGCTTTGATTCAGCTTTCGGGGACGGGGACGAATGACCTATTGTGTGGCGGTGCGGGTTGACCAGGGGCTGGTCATGCTGTCCGACACCCGCACCAATGCGGGCATGGACAATATCGCCCGCTTTCGTAAGAGCTTCACCTATCTGGTCGAGGGCGAACGGGCGATCACCCTGCTTTGTTCAGGTAACCTGTCGATCACGCAGGGGGTGAAGGCCACGCTCAGCAAGGCGATCAAGGACGCCAAGCTCGACCCCGACATCGAAACCATCCTCAATTGCAGCACCATGCACCGCGTCGCGCAGATCGTGGGCGATGCGATGCGCGCCATGCAGACGCGATACCGCGAAAGCATCGAAATGGGCGGTTCGGGCGCCAGCGCCTCAATCATGATCGCGGGCCAGCGCCGGGGCGGCAAGCCGCGACTTTACCTCGTCTACAGCGCGGGCAATTTCATCGAAGCGACCGAGGACACGCCTTTCTTCCAGATCGGCGAGCATAAATATGGCAAGCCGATTCTGGACCGCATCATCACGCGCGACACCACGCTGGAAGACGCGACGAAGGCGGTGCTGGTGTCGATGGATTCGACCCTGCGCTCCAACCTGTCCGTCGGCATGCCGCTCGACCTGACGGTCATCCCGACCGACAGGTTCGACTTCCGCGTCCGCACCCGCATCGAAGCCGACAATGAAGAATTCGCCATGATCTCCCAGGGCTGGAGCGCCGCGCTGCGCAAGGGCTTCGAGGATTTGCCCAACGTATTGGATTGAGCAGGGCCGGAGGGGGAGGCGACGCGGCCCCGTTTGCGCCACAGGGCTGCGCCGATCGACGGCGGCGGATCCCTTGCGCTACCCACACCCCCGCTTCGCACCGCCCAAGCAAATCCTTCGCTTGCCTGCGCGCCGTCACCGCCTATCTCTCCCATCAACACGAATCGCATCTGAAAGCCTGATATGACCGCCACCCATTCGACCCGTATGCTCATCCTCGGTTCCGGCCCTGCTGGCCTGTCCGCCGCCATTTATGGCGCGCGTGCGGGACTGGCGCCGATCGTGGTGCAGGGGATGCAGCCGGGCGGGCAACTCACCATCACCACCGACGTCGAAAATTACCCCGGTTTCAAGGATGTGATCCAGGGGCCATGGCTGATGGAGCAGATGCAGGCGCAGGCCGAGCATGTCGGCGCGCAGATGATGTATGACCAGATTGTCGATGTGGACCTGTCGCAGCGGCCCTTTCGCCTGACCGGGGACGGCGGTGTCGTCTATGTCGCCGATACGCTGGTCATCTGCACCGGCGCGCAGGCCAAATGGCTGGGCGTAGAAGGGGAAGAGCATTTGCAGGGCAAGGGCGTCAGCGCCTGTGCCACCTGCGACGGCTTTTTCTATCGCGGCAAGAAGGTGGTGGTCATCGGCGGCGGCAATACTGCGGTCGAGGAAGCGCTGTACCTCACCAACCACAGCCATGACGTCACCCTGATCCATCGCCGCGACACGCTGCGCGCCGAAAAGATTTTGCAGGAACGGCTCCACGCCCATCCGAATATCAAGGTGCTGTGGAACAAGGCGGTCGATAAATTTGTCGGCGGCGGCACGCCTGAAGGGCTGGTCGGCGTGGACCTTGTCGACACGGTAACCGGCGAAAAGTCGCATGAGCCTACCGACGGCGGCTTCGTTGCGATCGGCCATCATCCCGCAACCGAACTCTTCACCGGCAAGCTGCCGATGGATGAGGGCTATCTGCTGGTCGAAAAGGGCACCACCCGCACCTCGATCCCCGGTGTGTTCGCGGCAGGCGACGTGACCGACAAAATCTATCGCCAGGCGGTGACCGCGGCCGGCATGGGCTGCATGGCGGCGCTGGACGTGGAGAAATTCCTGGCCGAGGCGGATTTCGAGGCGATGGTCGAGACGTGACTACTTGCCGTTCGGGCTGAGCGAAGTCGAAGCCTTCCACTGAGCGGAGCGAAGTGCCATCACTACGTTCAGGCGGACCCTTCGACTTCGCTCAGGGCGAACGGATATTACTGCGCCACCTTGCTCCGCGCAAAGGCGACCAGCGACCCGAACGTCTCGAACGTGTCGCCGTCGATGTCGTCATCCTCGATCAATATGTCGAAACGATCTTCCATCTCGGTCAGCAAGCCAGCAACCGCCATCGAATCCAGCTCCGGCAGCGCGCCGAACAAGGGCGTGTCAGCCGCAAACCCGTCGACCTGATCCTGCGAAAGGCCCAGCACGTCGCGCAACAGCGCCCGCGTCAGAAGCTCGATGTCATCGGTCCGGTCGACCGGCTGAGGAGATTGCGCCCGCATGATGGGCGTCGTCCTAGTCATTCCCGCCCTATCCGACAAGCGCGGAAATGGCTGTCCGGGCCGCAGGCAGCCAGTTGGACGCATGGCGCGGGTTGAAGGCGTCGATGCGGTGGAGCGGTACTCGCTCCTCCATCCAGTCGCTCTTGTAGGGATTGTCGCCCGTGCCATAGTCTATCGTCGCGACCCGATCGCCATCGATCGCTTGGGCAAACATCGCATGGCTCAGCAGCGTGCCGGGCGATCCCGCGTCGTGGGCGCGATCATGGGACAGTTTGTGGATGAGCGCGACGCCATTTTCCACCGTCCATAATTGGGTGGCGACCGCGCGGCCCCTGTTCCCCTCGGCCTCCCGCGCAAAGCCCAACCGCAACGTCCCGGCATCACTTTCCTGCTCGACCAGCGCGCGCAGGAAATTCAGACCGGGTTCCGCCTCCTTCCAGCTGCGCCCATGCACATCGACATAATCGCGCCACAGATCGTCGGTCAGCCGGTCGCTGATCGACAGGTCATAGCGGTTGGCCCGCGCCCGGCGCCTGACGAGCGTGCGCAGCCGACCGGGGCGGCTGGCCCAATAGGTCGCGAAATTCCGCCCGGCGACCGCCAGAATATGCCGCCCGCCCATTGGCCGCGACAGCGCAAACCATCCGGTCCGGCGCAGGCTGGCCAGCAGTTCGACGCTCGATTCGACCGGATAGAGGTCGATCTGGCTGGCGGTGCGCAACAGGTGGCGGCTCAGCGTGTCGAGCAGGTGCGCCCGCTGCACAGCATCGGGGTCGCCCGTGAACAGCGGCGACCAGTCGAAACTATACCAGTTGGCCAGCGCAGACAGACGACGGCTTTCATGTTCCAGCAGGAACAGCCAGGCCTGTGCGCCATTATCCTCTGACATGACCACCCGAACCGGGACATCGGCCAGACAATGACGATGCAGCAGATCGAACCAGTCGAACCGGCCAAACAGGCCGGGCACGGCGTCGCGATCAAGACCGCCTTGCAGCGCGTCCCGCACTTGCGCGAGGCTGTGATATTCCCTTGTCGTCGGCAACCGACTATCTCCGCATGCGTGAAGGTGAGGCTTAGGGGCAAAGTCTGGAAATGGAGTTAAGCATGCGCCAGACAGACCAGACCATGGCGATCCTGCCGATCGACCATCTGCTGCTGCGTGGCGATCGGGACCGGGCGGCGCTGGACGGGCGGTCGGGCAGCTATAATTTTGCCGAGCTGGAAGAAACGCTGGGGCGGCTTGCAGGCTGGCTGGCGGGGTTTGGACTGGAACCGGGCGCACGGGTGGCGAGCTGGATCGCAAAAGGGCCGGTGGCGGCGCTGATGCCGCTCGCCGCGCCGCGTGCGGGTTTTGTCCATGTCCCGGTCAATCCGCTGCTCAAACATGCGCAGGTGGCGCATATTCTGGCCGATAGCGGCGCGGCGCTGCTGATCGGCACGACGGCGCGACTCGCGACGCTGGCACCGGGCGATGTGCCGCAGGGGTGCCAGTTGCATCGGGAGGATGACGCCGCCTGCGCCATGAGCGGGGGGGCGGCGCTTGCACCATCGACCGCGGCCCCGGACGATCTCGCCGCCATCCTCTACACCAGCGGATCGACCGGGCGGCCCAAGGGAGTGATGCTCAGCCACGCCAATCTCTGGCTGGGCGCGGTCGCGGTGGCCGACTATCTGGGTCTGACGCCGCAGGACCGCACAGCCTGCGTCCTGCCGTTCAGCTTCGATTATGGCCAGAATCAGCTGCTCTCAACCTGGTTTGCCGGCGGCTGCGTTTATCCGCTCGACTATCTGACGGCCCGTGACGTCATGAAGCTGGTCGACCGGCGCGACATCACGACGCTGGCGGGTGTGCCGCCGCTGTGGGGGCAACTGACCGAACTGGATTGGCCGCCGGAGGTCGCGGCCAAGCTCAAACGCCTGACCAACAGTGGCGGCGCGCTGACCCGACCTTTGGTATCCCGGCTGCGCGCGCTGTTTCCCAAGGCCGATCTTTATCCCATGTACGGCCTGACCGAAGCTTTTCGCTCCACCTACCTGCCGCCCGCCCTGGTTGAGAGCCACCCCGACTCGATGGGGTCGGCGATCCCCTTTGCCGAGATATTGGTGGTCCGTCCCGATGGCAGCATCACTGACGATGACGAACCGGGCGAACTGGTCCATTGCGGCCCCCTCGTCGCCCAGGGCTATTGGCGCGACGTGGCCCGTACCGCCGAGCGCTTCAAGCCCGCGCCATCCGCGTCCCGCTATGGCGGCATGGCGGTCTGGTCCGGCGACACGGTGCGGCGCGATGCCGATGGCCTGCTCTATTTCGTCGGGCGCGACGATGCGATGATCAAGTCGGCGGGCAACCGGATCAGCCCGACCGAGATAGAGGAGGCTGCGGTGGCGGTGCCGGGCGTCGCCGAAGCGGTGGCACTGGGGGTGAAGGATGAACGGCTGGGGCAGGCGGTCAAATTGCTGATCCGCTCCGCCGACCCGGACGTTGCCCAGGCGGTCGCCACGCACATCAAGGCGGAACTGCCCAATTTCATGCAACCGCGCGAAATCCTTGTGCTGGCGGCATTTCCCCGCAATCCCAACGGCAAGATTGATCGAGTCGCGCTGGCGCGGGAGTATGGCATTTGAAACCGATGGGACCAATCCCGGCGTGGTTTGCGGGCGAAGAGGGGATGCTGCTGATCGGCGGCTATGGCGCGGCGAGTCTGGTCGACGAAGTGGGCGATACGCCGCTCTTTGCCTATGACATGGACATTGTCCGGGCGCAGATCCGCCGTTTTCGCGAAGCCATGCCACAGGCGCTTCACCTCCATTATGCGATCAAGGCGAACCCCTATGCGCCGCTGCTGACGGCGATGGCGGAGCAGGTGGACGGCTTCGACATTGCGTCGGGCGGTGAACTGGAGATGGCGCTGGCGGCGGGCATGGACCCGGCACGGATCAGCTTTGCCGGGCCGGGCAAGCGCAATGACGAACTGGAAGCGGCGATCTTTGCCGGGGTCACGCTGAACCTTGAATCCGAAGGGGAGGGGCGGCGCGCGCTCGCCATCGGCCAGCGGATAGGCAAGACCCCGCGCGTCGCCGTGCGGGTGAACCCGGACTTTGATCTCAAAGGATCAGGGATGCGGATGGGTGGCGGGGCCAAACCCTTTGGCGTCGATGCCGATCGCGCCGCCGCGCTCGCGCGCGCAATGATCGATGGCGGTGCGGACTGGCGCGGCTGGCATATCTTTGCCGGCAGCCAGAATCTCGATGCGATGGCGATCATCGAAACGCAGGCGGCGACGATCGCGCTGGCCGCCCGCCTGTCCGAAGCGGTGGGCGTCACGCCGCCGCTGGTCAATCTGGGCGGCGGCTTTGGCCTTGCCTATTTCCCCGGCGACGTGCCGCTCGACATCCGCCCCATCGGCGTCGCGCTCGACACAGCGTTCGAATCGCTGCCGGATATTCTCAAGGGCAGCGCCTTTGCGATCGAACTGGGCCGCTGGCTGGTCGGGGAGGCGGGCGTCTATCTGACCCGCGTGATCGATGTGAAGATCAGCCAGGGCGAAACCTTCGTTATCGTCGATGGCGGGCTGCATCATCAACTGGCGGCCAGCGGTAATTTCGGCACGGTGGTTCGCCGCAACTATCCGATCGCGCTCGCCAACCATTTCGGCGCGCCGCCAGCCGCCGATCCCGCGACGGTTGTTGGCTGCCTCTGCACGCCCATCGACCGGCTGGGTGACAGGATTGCGCTGCCACCAGTGCAGGAAGGCGACCTGATCGCCATTTTCCTTGCCGGTGCCTATGGCGCATCAGCCAGTCCGGCGGCATTTCTTGGTCATCCAAGTCCTCGCGAAGTTTTACTTGGCTGAGTTGTTGGTGACTTAACTCCTAACGGTATCTTTACCCTTTCCCGGCAAGAAGAGCTCGGAAGCCCTGTGCTGACCGGCCCGCCTTGCCCTCTTTGGCGGCTGGTCGCGCATGGCCGCACAAAGAGGTGAGATTATGCGTTTCGTGTCGGTTTCCAGGCTCCTGATCGGTGCATCGCTGCCCGCGCTTGTCCTGTCGGGCTGCGCTGCGGGTGGCGCCAGCGGACCGCAATTGCCGCCAGCCTCTTTCGTGTCGACCCGCGAAGGGCCGGGCGAGGAATATGTGATCGGCCCGCTCGATGATCTCACCATCTTCGTGTGGCGCAACCCCGAACTGGGGGCAAAGGTTCAGGTGCGCCCGGATGGCCGCATCACCACGCCGCTGATCACCGACATGCCGGCGGTGGGCAAGACACCCAAAATGCTGGCCGATGACATCAAGCTGGCGCTGACCCAATATATCGAAAACCCTCTGGTTTCGGTGATCGTCAACAATTTCAGCGGTACGTTCAGCCAGCAGGTGCGGATCGTGGGCGCGACGGAAAAGCCCGCCTCCATCCCCTATCGCGCCAATATGACGCTGCTCGATGCGATGATCTCTGTCGGCGGCCTGTCGGAATTTGCAGCGGGCAACCGCGCGCGGCTGGTCCGCTTCAACAAGAATACCGGCAAGCAGCAGGAATATCAGGTCCGCATCAACGACCTGCTGAAGAAGGGCGATACGAAGGCGAACGTCATGCTCGCGCCCGGCGACGTCATCATCATCCCTGAAAGCATGTTCTGATCATGGCCGGTCTCTACGAAGAATTGCTGCTGCTGCTCCACGGCGTCTGGAGCCGACGCTGGATCGCGCTCGGCGTGGCCTGGGGCGTATGCATGCTGGGCTGGCTGGGCGTCGCCCTGATCCCCAACAGCTACCAGTCGAAGGCGCGGGTCTATGTAAACACCCAGTCGCTGCTGGAGGACAAGGTGGGCATCACCCAGGTCCAGTCGCAGCAGGATCTAGACCGGGTCCGCAATACGCTGGCCAGCGCGGAAAATCTGGAAAAGGTCGTGCGTAACACCGACCTGTCGCAGAGCGTGTCCGGCCCCCGCGACATCGCGGCCAAGATCACGAAGCTGCGCGAGAATATCACGGTGATGGCGCAGGCTGACCCCAGCATGATCGACATCAGCGCGATTTCCGCGGACAGCAGCCTGTCGGACGGCGCGAATGCGCGGATTTCGCAGCAGATCGTGCAAAAGCTGATCGATATTTTCCAGGAGGAAAATCTCTCCGGCGACCGCAATGAAACCAAGCAGAGCCTTGCCTTCCTGGATCAGCAGATCGCAGCGCGGGGCAAGCAGCTGGAAGCCGCCGACCAGCGCCGCGTTGAATTTGCGCAGCGCTATGTCGGCCTCTTGCCCGGTGCTGGCTCGATCAGCCAGCGGATGGATGCCGCGCGGCAGGAAATCAACACGATCGATTCGCAACTGGTCCAGGCGCAAAGCGCGCTCAGTGCCATGAACGGCCAGTTGGCGGGCACGCCGCAAAGCCTGCCGGGCGTCGGCCCTTCGGGCGGCCCTTCGGCGCTGGGTCAGGCGCAGGCCAATCTGGCCGCAATGCGCGCGCGCGGCTGGACCGCGCAACACCCCGACGTGATCGCTGCCCAGCGTGAAGTGGACGCCCTGCGCAAGTCCGGCGGCGGCGCCAGTTCGGGCGGTGGCGGCACACCCAATCCTGCCTATCTGTCGATCAAGTCGATGCAGGCTGAACGCGCCGCCACGGTGCAGGCGCTTTCGACCCGCAAGGCGCAGCTACAGGCCGATCTCAACACGATGATGGCCAAGCAGGTCGATGAACCGGGCATCGCGTCGGAGCAGGAAAAGCTGGACCGCGACTATGAGGTTCTGAAAACCCAATATGACAAGCTGCTGGCCGATCGGGAGGAGATCCGCCTGCGTGGCGAGGTAAAGACCGAGACCGGCTCCGTCCAGTTCCGCGTCATCAACCCGCCCAGCATGCCGACCGCGCCTGCCGCGCCCAACCGGCCGCTGCTGTTGCTGGCTGTGCTGGTCCTGGGGATCGGTGCAGGCGTCGGCGTGGCTTTCGCCATGGGGCAGCTCAAGGGCACATTCCCCACCGCCGCGCGGCTGGAGCGGGCGATCGGCCTGCCGGTCGCAGGCTCCATCAGCCAGACGATCAGCGCCGCGCAGGTCGCCATCGACAAACAGCGGATGAAATGGTTCGCAGGCGCCAGCGGTGGTCTGGCCGCTGTCTGCCTGCTGCTGATCGTCGTCGAATTCGTCCAGCGCGGTATGGCGTGAAGGAGCCAGGAACCATGAACCAGCATAGCTCCATCCAGGGTGGATCGCTGATCGAGCGGGCGACGGAGATTTACGATTTCTCGGCTGCCCTGCGCGGTCGTGCCGCCCCGGCCGTCGACGTTCCGGCGGACCTGCCACCAGCGCCGGTCATGGCCGACCCTGTGTCGCCTTCACCGTCGGCCTTTCGCGCCCTGCCCTGGACCGGCCCGGTCCAGCCGATCGATCGCATCAAGCTGGAGGAGGCCGGTTTCCTGCGCCCCGACGGCGCAGTCACCGCGATGAGCGAGGAGTTCCGGCTGCTCAAGCGCGACCTGCTCGCCCAGTTACAGGGGCAGGAGCGCGGCAATCGCATCCTCATCTGTTCGGCCCATAGCGGCGATGGCAAGACATTCTGCGCCATCAATCTGGCGCTCAGCCTGGCGGCGGAGAAAGACCGCGAAATCCTGCTGGTGGATGCGGATTTCGGCAAGCCCGGCATCCCCGAAACGCTGGGTCTGGAAAGCGGCCCCGGCCTGATGGACGCGCTCGCCGATCCGATGATCGCGATAGAGGATATCATCATCCGCACGGACCTGCCGTCGCTGTCAGTGCTGCCTGCCGGGCAACGCAGCAATGCCGACACGGAATATCTTGCGTCCGCGCGCACCGAACAATTGCTGTCGCGGCTGACCGAAGGACGGCCCGAACGCATCATCATTTTCGATTCGCCGCCGTTGCTGGCGGCATCGCCCGCCGCCGTGCTGGCCAGCCATGTCGCGATCGCGCTGCTGGTCGTGCGCGCCGACAGCACATCGGAAAGCGCGCTGCGCGATGCTGCCGGGATGCTCAAGGGCGGCGCACAGGTTCAGCTTCTGCTCAACGCGGTCCGCTTCAACGGCGGCGGTCGCCGGTTCGGCAGCTATTATGCCAAGGGGAAGAGTTCGTCATGACTGTCCGTCAGTGGATCAGCGGCGCATCGCTCGCCGTGCTGGCCGCGGGGAGTGCGCCTGCGCTCGCCCAGACGACCAGCGCGGACCGGCGCGTCAATGTCACGCCCTATCTGGGCGTTGATCAGGTGGTGATGGCGCCGCTCAAGGGCGATGGCGATGTGCTGACCTACACCAATGTCACCGCAGGCGTGACGGCGCAGGTCCAGACCCGCCGGGTCGAAGCCGCCGTCGATCTGCAATATAATCACAGCTTCAGCTGGAGCAACCAGATCGGTGACCAGGATGTGCTGAGCGGCATCGCCAACGCGACCGTCAATGTCGCGCGCGGCCTGTCTATCCATACCGGCGGGCTGGCATCGCGGGTGCGGACGGATGGACTTTCGGGCGCATCGACGCTCAACGACAGCTACACCAGTCAGGTCTATGCCGGTTATATCGGTCCGGCCTACACGACGCAGATCGGTGACATCACCGTCAACGCGTCCTATCGGCTCGGCTATGCGCGGGTCGAGGACGATCTGGACTCCAACCTCTCCAACGCTCCTGTCAGCGGATCTTTCGCGGACAGCTGGACGCATAATCTGATGGGATCGGTGGGCTTTGGCCCCGGCACCTTGCTGCCTGTCGGCTTGACCGCCAGCGCAGGTTATGACCGTGAGGATGCCAGCCAGCTCGATCAGCGGTTCGAGGACAAATGGGGCCGCGTCGACGCCACGCTGCCGGTATCGCGCACCGTCGCGCTGATCGGTGGTCTTGGATATGAGCAGATCGAAATCAGCCAGCGTTCGCCGCTGCTGGATTCAACGGGTGTGCCCGTCATCCGCAACGGTCGCTATGTCACTGACAAAAGCTCGCCGCGCGCGCTGGTCTATGAATTTGACGATATTATCTGGGACGCGGGCGTGTTGTGGCGGCCCAGCCGTCGCACGTCGCTTCAGGCGCAGGTCGGTCAGCGCTATGGCGGCATGACCTATCAGGGCAGCTTTACCTGGCAGGGCGCGAACAGCAGCTTTGCCGTCATCCTGTTCGACGGTATCGACAGCTTCGGTCGTCTGATCACCGCCAATGCCGCCGCGCTGTCGGGCAGCAGCTTCGACGTGGCGCGCAACCCCTTCACCGGCGACATTACCGGTTGCGCCTTCTCCACCACCGGCGGCGGGCAATGTTTCAATGATGCGCTGTCGGGCATCACCGACGCCAATTTCCGTTATCGCGGCGTTTCGGCGCAATATTCGCTGCGCCGCGGCCAGTGGGGCTGGGGCGTGGGCGCCGGTTATTCGCAGCGCAAGTTTGTCACGCCGCAGGGACAGACTGTCCTGGTGCGCGGGTCGAAGGACGAGAACTGGTATGGCAATGCGTCGATGACCTATATGTTGGGCAATCGCGACAGCATCGATACCGTTGTTTACGTCAATTATTTCGACGCCAGCGACGCGCGCCCAGATGTTCTCAACTATGGCGGGTTCACCAGCTATTACAAGGGTTTGACCCGTCGTCTTTCGGCGTCGGCGTCGGTCGGTGTGGACGGCGTTAAGGCGGATGATCTCGACACGGTGATCAGCGCGATGGGGCAGGTCGGCCTGCGTTACAGTTTCTAACGGGTCGGTTGGAGAATTTTGATGTACGATCAATATTATGGATTGCAGAGCCGCCCGTTCCAGCTGACGCCGGACCCGCATTATTATTTTGAAAGCGCCACCCATCGCAAGGCCTTGTCCTATCTGGGCTATGGCTTGGCGCAGGGCGAAGGCTTCATCGTCATTACCGGCGACATCGGCGCGGGCAAGACGACGCTGGTCGGCCATCTGATGCAGACGATCGACCCGGCGCGGCTGACGGCGGTCAAGATCGTGTCGACCCAGGTGGGCGGCGATGACATGCTGCGCCTCGCCGCGCAGAGCTTCGGTCTGGCGACCGATGGCTTGTCCAAGGCCGTGACGCTGCAAAAGGTCGAAGCCTTCCTCCATGGCCAGGCGCGCGCCGGACGGCGCACGCTGCTGATCGTGGACGAGGCGCAGAACCTGCCGGTGTCCGCGATCGAGGAATTGCGGATGCTGTCCAATTTTCAGCTTGGCGGACAGTCGCTGCTCCAGATTTTTCTGCTGGGCCAGCCGGAATTTCGCGACCTGCTCAAATCGCACCAGCTTGAACAATTGCGCCAGCGCGTCATTGCCACCCATCATCTCGAACCGATGATGGCCAAGGAGGTCGAGCCTTACATCATCCATCGCCTGACGGTCGCGGGATGGGTGGGCAACCCGACATTCACCCCCGCCGCCTTCGACGCGCTCTACGCTGCGACAGGTGGCGTACCGCGCCGCCTGAACGCTTTGGTGAGCCGCGTGCTGCTGATGGGCGCGATCGACCAGTTGCGCGAGATTGACGCGGATGTGGTGCAGGCTGTCGTGGCCGATATGGGGCTGGACGTCGATGTCGCACCCGAACCGGTCGCGCCGTCGCCGCTCGATAGCGTTGCGGAGGTAGAGGAGGCACCCGCCGCTGAGATCGCAGATGAGGCCGACAGCGAGGCTGTCGTCGAGCAGGAAGAGGCGGAAGCTACCGCGCCTGCGCCTTTCGCGGCACCCTTTGCCGCGCCGCAGGTCGATGAGTCGCCGGTGGCAGAGGCATCCCCGGACGCTGTAATCGGCGAACCCTTCTACACGGCATTCGATGCTGTCGAGGAGCCGGTCGAAGCTTGGGACGCGCAGGAAGCGGAGGAGGAGCCAGAGATAATGGAACCAGAGATGGTGGAATCGGCGACCTTCGAACAGTCACAGCCTGAACAGATCGAGCCGCAACCCGTCGCCACGATCGACGCGGATCAGGTCGACGCCCTGCGCCACGACATGCTGGCCGAGATTGAAGCGCTGCGCGCGGAAATTTCCTCGCTGCGGGCAGTGCAGGCGCATGTGCCTTTCACGCCGGCACAGACAGTCGATCCCGAAGCGCTCAAGGATTGCTTCACCCTGATCGAGGAGCGGTTGCAATCGCTGGAATTTCGCGCCGAGGAACAGGACACGGCGCTGCGCCGGGTGCTGACCCTGCTGGTCGATTGGGTCGAGCGGGAAGAACGAATGGCGGCGCCGCGCGACAGCGCTGCTGCCTGACACATGGCTTGCCCCGTGCGGGCAGCCCGGCCAAGGTGCGCCATATGATACAGAACGCCCTGTCCGTCGATGTCGAGGACTGGTTTCAGGTCGGCGCGTTCGAGCGCACGATCCGGCGCGCCGACTGGGACGGCCTGACGCACCGTGTCGAGCGCAATACCGATGCGGTGCTGGACCTGTTCGCCCAAGCGGGTGTGACCGGCACCTTCTTCACGCTTGGCTGGGTCGCCGAACGTTATCCCGCATTGATGCGCCGCATTGCCGACGCGGGGCATGAGGTCGCCAGCCACGGCTATGATCATGCGCGGGTGTTCACCTTCACGCCCGATCAGTTCCGCGCCGACCTGCGCAAATCGCGCGCGATTTTGGAGGATGCCAGCGGGCAGGCGGTCACCGGCTATCGCGCGCCCAGCTTCTCCATCGACCCACGCACGCCATGGGCGCATACCATATTGGCGGAGGAGGGCTATCGCTACTCCTCCAGCGTCGCGCCGATCCGGCACGATCATTATGGCTGGCCCGATTCGCCGCGCTTTGCATGGAAGCCGGTGACCGGGTCCGATCTGGTCGAGCTGCCCGTGACGACCGCAAAGCTTGGCAAGCGGACTCTGGCGGCGGGGGGCGGGGGCTTTTTCCGGCTGCTGCCCTATCAATTTTCCCGCTGGGCGATCCGGCAGGTCAATGAGCAAGCCGGGCGACCCGCGATCATCTATTTCCATCCATGGGAGATCGATCCCGGCCAGCCGCGCCGCGCCGACGCGCCGCTGCGCTCACGGCTGCGCCATTATACCAACCTGTCGGTCATGGCGGCCAAGTTGCGCCGCCTGACCCGCGATTTCGCCTGGACACGGGTGGATGCGCTGGCTGACGCGCAGGCGGCGCTCGCGCCATGATGCTGGGTAATGGGGCTGACCTGGCCGTCATCCTGATGGACCTGAATGATCCGGCGCAGGCGCGCGCGGTCGATGTCTTCGTGCTCGCGCATGCCGACGGATTGCCTTTCCATCGTCCCGCCTGGCTGCACGCGACCGAGCAGGCGACCGGCAATCGCGCGCTCCTGCTGGCAGCGGTCGGGCCATCGGGCCAGATCAGGGGCATCCTGCCTCTGCATCATGTGCGCAGCCGCCTGTTCGGCGCCGCGCTCGTGTCCACGGCTTTCGCGGTCGGTGGCGGCATATTGGCGGAGGATGATCGCGCCATCGCCGTGCTGGCGGCGGCGGCGCAGGGGCTGGCGGGCGAACGCGGCGGCCTGTCGCTGGAACTGCGGGGCGGTCCCGCGCCCGGCGACAGTTGGCAAAGGCTGGATGGAGCGCATGTCGGCTTCGTGCGCCCGCTGGCCGTGGACGATGATGCGGAACTCCTCGCCGTCCCGCGCAAGCATCGCGCGGAACTGCGCAAGGCGCTCGCCAATCCGGCGCTCAGCGTAGAGATCGGTCGTGATGCGCGCCATTTGCGGGACCATTATCATATTTACGCCACGAGCGTCCGCAACCTTGGCACGCCGGTTTTCCCGCGACGCCTGTTCCGCGCCGTGCTGGACCAGTTTGGCGCGGATGCCGATATTCTGATCGTCCGGGAAGGCGACCGACCCGTTTCCGCGGTGCTGACGCTTTACCATCAGGGGCGGGTCATGCCCTATTGGGGCGGTGGGCTTGCCGATGCACGGCGGCTGCGCTCCAATGAACTCATGTATTATCGCCTTATGACCCATGGCCGAGCGCGCGGCATGACACTGTTCGACTTCGGCCGGTCGAAGGCGGGCAGCGGGCAGGCGGCGTGGAAAAAGAGTTTCGGCTTTTATCCCTTGCCCCTCGTCTATCACGCCTGGTCGGCGGATGGCGCGCAGCGCGACATCGATCCGGGCAGCGCCCGGTATCAGCGCCGCGTCGCGCTCTGGAAAAAATTGCCGCTACCGATCGCCAATTTCATCGGCCCGTTCATTTCGCGCGGACTGGGTTGAAACGGATACGAAATGTTCAGCCTCCACGCGTAGATCGGTGGCGGGGCGACAATAGGAATAACGTCGATGAATATGATGAGCGGACTGACAGTCATCGTCGAGCAGGCGCGGCTCACGGATGCAGCCTGCGTCGCCGAACTGGACGCATGGGTCTGTGCGCATCCCGATTCGACGCCCTTTCAACGCCCCGCCTGGATCATGGGCGTAGAGGCCGGGACGGGCCAGAAGGCGAAGATGCTGGTGGCGCGCCGGGCGGGCGGCGACATTGTCGGCGTGCTGCCGCTCACCTATATCCGTTCCGCCCTGTTTGGTCGTGCGCTGGTCGGCAGTGGCTTTGCGGTCGATGGCGGACTGCTGACCACGCATCGCAAGGCTGGCCCCGCGCTTGCCGACGCGGCCTGGACGCTGGCGGAACAACTGGGCTGTTCCACGCTGGAACTGCGTGGGGGCGAAGCGCCCGATGGCGCGGTGTGGCAGGAAAAGGCCGACGCCTATCTGGGCTTCTCCCGACCGCTCGCCGCCGATGACGAAGCGGAGTTGAAGGCCGTGCCCAAGCGTCATCGCGCCGAAATCCGCAAAGGGCTGGGCAACGACCTGACCTTTGAATGTGGCCGGGACAAAAGGCTGCGCGACATTCATTACCGCCTCTATGCGCACAGCGTGCATAATCTGGGCACGCCGGTATTTCCCCGTGGGCTGTTCGACGCCATGCTCGACCATATGGGGAAGGATGCCGACATCGCGATCGTATCGAAGGACGGCAAGCCGCTGTCGGCCGTCATTAGCCTCTATCATCACGGCGCCTGCATGCCCTATTGGCATGGCGCGGCGGAGGGCGCACGGGCGATGCGCTCCAACGAAGTCCTCTATTTCCTGCTGATGCGGCAATCGCGCGAACGTGGCCTGACGACATTCGATTTTGGCCGATCAAAGGTCGGCACTGGCCCGGCGGCCTGGAAAAAGACCTGGGGCTTTGCCGGTGAACCGCTCGGCTATTATTTGCGCACGGCGCCCGGCAAGGAGACGCGCGATGTCAATCCGCTCTCGCCGCAATATCGGCGCAAGGTGGAGCTTTGGAAGAAGCTGCCCGAAGCGATCGCGACCTTGATCGGCCCGCACATCGCGCGGGGGCTGGGATGACCGGCGACATATTGTTCCTGTGTCACCGTATCCCGTTCCCGCCGGATCGCGGCGACAAGATCCGTTCCTATCATTTGCTTCAGCGTCTGGCCCAGATTGCGCCGGTCCATGTCGGCTGCTTTGGCGATGACGATCGCGACATGGACTATGGGGGCGATCTGGCGCAGCTGGCCGCCAGCCAGTGCCTGTTGCGGCGCGATCGGTCGAAAGTCGTGGCCGGGCTGACCGGCCTCGCCAAAGGCCAGTCGTTGCTGGTCTCCCTGTTCGACCATCCCGGCCTGCATCAATGGGTGGCGCAGACATTGTCGCAGAGGCCGATCGCGGCGGTGGTCGCCTATTCGGCGCAGATGGCGCATTTCGTGCCCCAACTTGCCCCCCAGACCCGTTTTCTGATGGATTTTGTCGATTTCGATTCGGCCAAATATGCCGCCTATGGCGCGGAAGGCGCTGGCCCCATGGCCTGGATCAACCGGCGCGAGGGGCGGGTGCTGCTCGATTTCGAACGCGCCATAGCCGCTCGCGCCGACGCCTGCTCCTTCGTCAGCGAAGCCGAAGCCGCGCTGTTCCGCACTGCGTCCGGGCTGGGACCGGACCGTATCGTGGCACTCGAAAATGGCGTGGCGCTCGATTATTTCGATCCCGCCGCCGCCTTTCCCGCCATTGACCATGGCGCTGGCCCGCTGCTCGTCTTTACAGGGCAGATGGATTATCGCCCCAATATCGAGGCGGTGGAAAGTTTCGCGCGCCAGACCTTGCCTGCCATCCAGACCGTCCACCCGCAGGCGCGCTTCGCCATTGTCGGGCGTAACCCGACCAAAGCGGTCGAATCGCTGGCTGATCGGCCCGGCGTTATCGTCACCGGCGGCGTGCCCGATGTGCGCGGCTGGCTGGCGGCGGCCGATATTGTCGTCGCCCCGCTACGGATCGCGCGCGGTATCCAGAACAAGGTGCTGGAAGCCATGGCGATGGCCCGGCCGGTCGTGGCCTCGCCACAGGCTGCGGAGGGGATCGACGCAGCCGACGACACCGAATTTCTGATTGCCGCCAACCCGGCTGAAGAGGCCGCGAAGGTCATCGCCCTGCTTGCCGACCCCGCCCGCGCCGCCCGGATCGGTCTGGCTGGCCGCGCCCGGATGGAGGCGCGCTACCGCTGGTCGGCAACACTTGCCGGATTGCCCGATCTGCTGTTCGGCCACGACGCGGGGTCGCAGGCGGCATGAGCGTTCGGGCGCTTTCGCTTGGCCGGGTGCCGCTGATCGACCGGACCGGATGGCGCGGCCATCTGACCGCGCTGGGCATCGTTGCCTCTGCCATATTGGCGCTGTTCCATGCCGATCTCTGGTCGATGGTCACCATCTGGTGGACGGCCTCCACCTTTGGCCATTGCCTCTTCATCCCTTTGCTCGTCGCCTGGCTGGTGCAGCAACGTCTGCCCGGCCTGCGCCAACTGGAGCCGGTGGCATGGCCGCCGGGGCTGGTCTGGCTGGCGCTGGGAGCGCTGGCCTGGCTGGTTGGCGCGGCGGCTGGCGTGGCGATGGTTCGCCATGGCGCGCTCGTCATGATGTTGCAGGGCGTGACGATCGCGCTGCTCGGCCCGGCGGTCGCGCGCGCGCTCATCTTCCCGCTCTTCTATGCCTTCTTCATGGTCCCCTTTGGTGAGGAGATCGTTCCGCCGCTTCAGCTGGTGACGGCCCGCCTTGCTATGTTCTTCCTCGACCTGTCGGGGGTGCCTGCCCATATGGAGGGCATCTTCATCACGACGCCGACAGGCTATTTCGAGGTGGCCGAGGCCTGTTCCGGGGCAAAATTTCTGATCGCGATGACGGCCTATGGCGTGCTGGTGTGCAATGTCTGCTTCCGCACATGGCCGCGCCGCATCATCTTCATGACCGGCGCGCTGGGCCTGTCGGTGCTGGCCAATGGCGTGCGCGCCTTCGCCACCATCCTCGTCGCCCATCTGACTAGCGTGGACGCGGCGGTCGGTTTCGACCATGTTGTCTATGGCTGGATATTCTTCGCGATCATCATGATTGTCGTGATGGCCACCGCCTGGCCCTTTTTCGATCGAAAGCCGGGCGATCCATGGTTTGATCCGGCGCAGTTGCAGGGGGCGGTGCGGCATCGGACGTCGGCTGGCACCGTGGCCGGCATCGCCCTGGTGCTGATTATCGCTGCGCCGCTCTGGCTCGCCGCAACCGCCGCCACCGCCGATCCGCTGCCTTCGCGAATCGATCTGCCGCTGGTCGATGGCTGGACCCGCACCGCTTCTGACCAAAGCTATCCCTGGACACCCCGTTTCGACGGTGCGGATCATCGCGTCACTGGCCATTATCGCAATGACAAGGGGCAGGTCGTCGACCTGACCATCATTGCCTATGCCCGGCAGGATGAAGGCCGCGAACTGGTCGGCTTTGGTCAGGGCGCGGCGGACCCGGACAGCCAATGGGTCTGGTCCTCGCCCGCCCGCGCACCCGCCAATGCGCGCGGCGAACAGATCACGGCGCCCGGCCCTGTGGTCCGTCATGTCGTAAGCTTCTATGTCGTGGGGGCAGGAAACCCCACGGGCAGCCGCCCTGCGGTCAAGATCGAAACGATGAAAGCGCGCCTGTTGGGACAGGATCAGCGCGCCGTCGCCATCCTCATTTCCGCGCAAGAGGGCGAAGGCCAGTCCGCCGACGCTGCCATCAATGCTTTCCTGGACGATATGGGTGACGTGAAGCTTTTGGCTGACCGCGCGATGGGCTTGCGCTAGGGCGGTCACCATGTGCGGCATAGCAGGTATCTTTCATCTCGAAACGGCCAAGCCGGTCGATCCCGCGCGCGTGCGCGCCATGCTCGACGCGATGCCGCATCGCGGGCCGGACGGCAGCGGCATCTGGACCGCGCCCGGCGTGGGCCTTGGCCATCTGCGCCTGTCGATCATCGACCTGGAGGCCGGTGCGCAACCCATGCTGACCGAGGATAAAAGCCTGGCGGTCATATTCAACGGCGAAATCTATAATTTCGGCGAAGTCCGCGCGGAACTGGAGGCCAAGGGCCACATCTTCCGCACCCATAGCGACACCGAAGTCATCCTCCACGGCTATCGCCAATGGGGCGAGGATTGCGTCCACCGCTTCAACGGCATGTTCGCCTTCGCCCTGTTCGATGCGCGGGCGCAATCGCTCTGGCTGGTACGCGACCGGCTGGGAGTCAAACCGCTCCATTATGCCCTGCTGTCCGACGGCAGCCTGATCTTCGGATCGGAACTGAAAAGCCTGCTCGCCCATCCGTTGCTGCGCCGCGCGCCGGATCTGAGCGCGGTCGAGGATTATATGGCCTATGGCTATGTCCCCGACGACGCCTGCATGGTCGCTGGCGTGCGCAAGCTGGGCGCAGGCGAAACGCTGCGGCTGGTGCGCGGTCGCCCTTTGCCCCAGCCCCAACGCTATTGGGACGTCAGCTTCGCCGATCGGACCAAGGCGAAACCGCAGGAACTGGAGGAAGAACTGGTCGCCCTGATGCGGCAGGCCGTCCGGTCCCGCATGGTCGCGGACGTGCCGCTGGGCGCCTTCCTGTCGGGCGGGGTGGACAGTAGCAGCGTGGTCGCGCTGATGGCGGAAGCTTCGTCCCAGGCGGTCAAGACCTGCACCATCGGCTTCGATGTCGCCTCGCTCGACGAAACCGCCTTTGCCGATCGCATCGCCCGCCGCTTTGCGACCGACCATCGCACCCGTATCGTGTCGCCAGACGACTACGGCCTGATCGACCGGCTTGCCTTCCATTTTGACGAACCCTTTGCCGACGCCTCCGCCTTGCCGACCTTTCGCGTGTGCGAACTGGCGCGGGAACAGGTCACAGTGGCGCTGTCGGGCGATGGCGCGGATGAAGCATTTGCAGGCTATCGCCGCCATCGCTTCCAGATGCAGGGGGAGCGGATACGCGGCCTCATCCCGGCTTCCGTCCGTCAGCCCCTGTTCGGCGCGCTCGGCAAATATTATCCCAAGGCGGACTGGGCGCCGCGCGCGCTGCGGGCCAAATCGACCTTCCTTGAACTGGCGGGGGAGGGCGGGGCTGCCTATGCCGCGTCGGTCGGAGTCACGCCGCATGCGCTGCGCCACCGGCTCTACGATCAGGACATGAAAAGCCGTTTGGGCGCCTATCGCGCCGAAGATCGCTACATCAAGGCAATGGCCGATGCCCCTGCTCGCGATCCGCTCGACCGCGCCCAATATGCCGACATCCGCATCTGGCTGCCCGGCGACATCCTCACCAAGACCGACCGGATGAGCATGGCCGTCAGCCTGGAGGCACGCGAACCATTGCTCGACCATCGCCTCGTCGAATTTGCCGCGCGCCTGCCGGTCAATCAGCGGATCAGGGGCAATAGCGGCAAATATCTGCTGAAAAAGGCGATGGAACCCTATTTGCCGCAGGACATACTCTATCGCCAGAAAATGGGCTTCGTCACCCCCATCAGCGCCTGGTTCCGTGGCGCGCTTGCGGGCGAGGCGACGGCGATCGCAGGCGGATCGTCGCTGGCGCGCACGGGATGGTTCGATCCCAAGGCTTTGGCCAAAATCGCGGCGGACCATAAATCCGGCATGGCCGATCATGGGCGGCTGCTCTGGCAATTGCTGATGCTCGACAAGTCGCTGGAACGGCTGTTCGGGATTTAACCCGAATAGTGCATGTCTTACGAACGGATGGGGTGCTGACTCTCCCCCTTGCAACCGATCGCGCCCGGTGCCAACGGGGCACATGGCGATAAGCAGGGCGCATCAGTGACAGTCTCCAAGGAAATGGTCCGGCTGCGGCTCTATGCCCTGAGCCTGGCTGGCGACATGGCAGGGCTGGTGTGTGCGTTTCTCGCGGCCAACTGGTTCGTGCTGGGCGCGCTTTGGGGGGAACCGGGCAAGCCGCACGGCCTCGTCATGTTCGCGATGATCGCGCCGCTCTATGCGCTGCTTGGCGTGCAGGGCGGCGGCTATGGCATCCACAGCCTGGAAAATGTCCGGCGCGGCATTTCGCGCGCGCTGCTGGCGCTGGCGCAGGCGGCCTTGCTGATGCTGCTGATCGTCTATCTGGGCAAGATCGCCGAACAGCTTTCGCGCCTGACCTTCATTGTCGGGCTGGGATTGGGCGCAATAGCGGTCGTGCTGGTGCGGCTTCTGGTTGTGCGGCTTGCCAAGCGCTTGCTGGGCGAAGTGCCGCACCTGACCGCCGTCATCATGGACGGCGTCGCTGTGGAAACCGGCCCCCACATGCTGATCATCGAAGCGGCCGCCGCCGATCTGCGCCCCGAACGGCATGACGCCGACATGGCGGCGCGGCTGGCGCAAGCGGTCGGCATGGCCGAACGGGTCATCGTCGCCTGTCCGCTCGACCGGATGGATGGATGGTCAGCGGCGCTCAAATCCCTGTCGGCGCGGGGCGAAATCATCGTGCCCGAACTGCTCCGCTTCGCGCCTGCGCGGGTCGATGAATTTGACGGCCAGCCGACCATCATCGTCGCGGGCGGCCCGCTCCAGTTCCGCGACCGCCTGATCAAGCGCCTGTTTGACGTCATCGTCGCGGGCGCGGCGGCGATCATCCTGTCGCCAATTCTCGTCGTCGCTGCGCTGGCGGTGAAGCTGACCAGCCCCGGCCCCGTCATCTTCCGCCAGCCGCGCATCGGCAAGGACGGGCGGTCCTTCCAGATCTACAAATTTCGCTCGATGCGCGCCGAGGCGAGCGACAGCAGGGCGGAGACTTTGACCGCGCGCGACGACAATCGGGTTACCCGCGTCGGTGCCTTCCTGCGCAAGTCCAGCATCGATGAACTTCCCCAGCTTTTCAATGTATTGAACGGCGACATGAGCATTGTCGGCCCGCGTCCTCATGCCGCAGCGGCGAAGGCAGGCGACACGCTCTATTGGGAAGTCGATGCCCGCTACTGGGCGCGTCATTGCATCAAGCCGGGTATGACCGGCCTGGCGCAGGTGCGCGGCCATCGCGGATCGACCGATCATCATCAGGATCTGATCGACCGGCTGCAATCGGACCTTGAATATGTCACCGCCTGGTCGGTCTGGCGCGACCTGCGGATCATCGTCGCGACGCTGGGCGTGCTCTTCCATCACAAGGCCTATTGAGCATGACCGACCTCTGGCTTGGCGCGCTCCTTCTCGTCTCGCTGGTCGCTGTGCTGTGGCCGTTCCTCTTCTATCCGCTCGTGTTGCGCGCATTGCCGACACAGCCCGAACGGCCCGTCGCGGGACCGACGCCCAGCGCCTCGCTGCTGTTCTGCGCCTATAACGAGGCGGATGCGATGCCCGAAAAGCTCGCCAATCTGGCCATGCTCAAACGCCAGCACCCCAGCCTGGAACTGCTGGCCTTCGATGACGGATCGTCCGACGGCACGGGCGATCTGATCGCGGCGCAGGGCGATCTCGTCACGCTGATCCGTGGCCCCGGTCGCAGCGGCAAGGCCCATGGCATGAAGCAGCTCGCGGCGCGTGCGCGCGGCGACATATTGATCTTCACCGACGCCAATGTGCTGCTCGATTCCGAAGCGATCGACAATCTGCTCGCCCGCTATGCTGACCCGGACATTGGCGGCGTGCTGGGGTCGCTCCATTATGTCGGACAGGGCGAAAGTGCGACCGCTTCGGTCGGATCGCTCTACTGGCGGATCGAGGAGCGGTTGAAGGACGAGGAATCGCGCACCGGCAATGTGCTGGGGGCGGACGGCTCGATCTTCTCGATCCGCCGCAGCCTCTATCCCGATTTCCCCGACAGCGTGCTCGACGACCTCACCGTCTCCATGGCGGTGGTGTTCGCGGGAAAACGGTTGGTGAAGGCAAAGGATGTGATCGCGCGCGAACGGCTGGTCACGGCTCGCAAGGACGAATATCGGCGCAAGGTACGCATCGCTGCCCGCGCCTGGCACACGCACAGCCATCTTGGCCCGCAATTGCGCCGCATGGCCGCGATCGACCGCTTCAAATATGCCTCTCGCAAGATTGTCCGCTGGTTCGGCGGGCTGTTCATCCTGACCGGCGCGATCGCGGCGGGCGCATTGGCGCTGCGCATATCGCCGATGCTCTATCTGATCGGCGCGCTGGTCGTCGCCTTGGTCATCTGGCGCGGCATCCGTGCCCGAAGCGGCCCCTTCGCCGCACTGGTCGACGTGCTGATCGCCTATGCCGCGACCCTGCAAGGCGTGGCCAAGGCGATGACCGGACGCACCGTCACCATCTGGAATCCGGCCAAGTCGCGCTGACCCTCTCGTCAAAGCCGTGCGATCTTGTATAGCGCCAATGCTGTTCCCCATCGGAGAATGACGTGATTACTGTTCAGCGGGTGGCCAAGGCTGTCGGCAAGCATCTGACCCGAACCGCGCTGAAACTGCGCAAGGCGCTGGGCGCGCGGGCTAACCGCGGCTGTCCGGCCTGTGGCGCGACGGTCGTCGGTTTCTTTCGCTATGGCGACAATGGCGAATGGGGGTGCCCGGAATGCGGCGCATCGCCGCGCGAGCGGCTGATGAACTGGCTGATGGCCCAGGGGACGCTGACGGTGCCGACCGACGGCGCGATCCTGCATATGGCGCCCAATGAAGCCAGCCTTGTCCGCCGCTTTGCCGCCGCTGCCGACTATATCCCCGCCGATCTCGACCCGTCGCGCTACACCGTGCCGAACATGCACCGCGTCGACCTGATGGAACTTGCCGATACCGATCGCTACGACCTGTTCTACGCCAGCCATGTGATGGAGCATGTGCCTGACGACATGGCCGTGCTGCGTAACATTTTGCGCGCGCTGAAACCCGGTGGCGAAGCCTGGCTGATCGTGCCTTTATGGGAAAAGCCGACCGAGGATGGCAGCTTCGCCATGCCCCCGCGCGAGCGGGAGCGCCGCTTTGGCCAGTGGGACCATGTCCGCCAATATGGGCCGGATTTTGCCGATCGCATCCGCGCGGCGGGTTTCGATCTGGAGGAAATCGACGCCGCCAGCATCGACGTCGCGACCCGCCATTTCTATGCGCTGGACGACCGGCTGTTTCGCGCCCGCAAACCCGGCGGGGCCGCCGCGCGGTGAGCAGCCTCGCGCGGATGGAGGCGTCCGCCCGTATCCTTGCGCTGGTGAAGCTTGCCAATGTCGGCCTGATCCTCATCTGGGGTTTCGCCGTCACCTTCGTGTTCGTGCGCGCCCTGCCGCTGGCCGAATTCCAGTCCTTCCTGCTGCTCGTCGCCTTCGGCAATTTCACCATTTCGGCCGAATTCGGGTTGACCAGCATCATCTACGCCCGGCTGCGACGCCACTGGCTGGGCGGCAGTGAAGGCGACATAGGCGCGTTCCGCCTGGAGGAAATGGGGGTGCTGTTCCTGTTCCTTGGCCTGATCGTCGCGGGCGGTACGATCATCCTGCTCGTCGCGCTGGCGGCGGGATGGATCGGCACGGCCATGCCCTTGCTGTTCATCCTCTTTTTCCTGTCCGCCTGCCTCAACCTGCCGGGCCTGCTGGCCAAGCGGGCGTTGGCGGCGGTGGACGGCAATTTCCTGTGGGAAGCGCTCGATTGCGGGCGGCGGGTCGTCACCATCGCGCTGCTGCTGTCGATCCTGGCCGGGCTGGACCCGCGCCTGTCGCTTGCCTTGCAACTCCTGGTCAGCCTCCTCGTCATCGGCTGGGCGATCGCCCATGTCCACCATCGCCTTGGCATGCGGCCGCGCCACTGGATCGCCTTCCGCGTGGGCGGTGGCCATGTCCGCACCCATTATCTGCGCGACATAGGGGCGTCGGCGGCTTTCACCGTTTCCGACATCATCGCCTATAACGCCCCCTATTTCACGATTGCGCTGGCGACCAGCGACGCCCGGCCGATGCTGCTGTTCGATTTCTTCTTCAAGATGTCGAGGTCACTGTCGATGTTGGTCCGCGCGCTGGTGGAAGCCGCGCTCCCCCGCATCACCCGGGCCTATCATGCGGGCGACGCGGTACGGCTGCGCCAGTTGCTTGGCCGGGCGCTGGGGGCTGCGATGGTCTTCGCCCTGGCGCTGTCCGCCCTGCTCTTGGGCGCTGGCGACCGGCTGTTCGCCATATTGTTCGACGGTCGCGCCAGCATCGATCGCGCCGATCTCATCCTTATCGTCGTCGCGCTCCTCGCTCTCGCGCTGCTGTGCGTGTCGGTCTATGTGCAGGCGGCGCTGGGCCGCTTTTCGCATCTGCTCGCCCGTTCGCTTCCCTTCCTCGCCGGGTCGCTGCTCAGCGTCCCGCTCGCCCGCCTGCTCTGGCCGGAACGTTTCGATCTTGCCTTCCTTGGTCTCTATGCGCTGACGCTGCTGCTGGCCGCGGCCCTGCATGCAGTCTCGCTGCGCCGGTTGGTGCGGCGATGAAGGTCGCGATGCTTGATCCCTCGCTCTTTACCGGGCGCTATGACGACAGCCTCTGCGCGGCGCTGGCCGGGGCGGGGGCGGACGTGACCCTGCTTGCCCGCCCGATGCGCGCGACCGACGCGATCGACCCGCAGGGCTATCGCTATGTCCCGCATTTCTTCCGCCATAGTGAGGCGCTGCGCAAGCGGATCGGCGAAGGCCGCCCCTTCCGCGTCGCCAAGGCGATGGAATATGGGCTGTCCTGCGCGCTCGGCGACATGGGGCCGCTTGCGCGCGCCGATGTCGTCCATGTCCAGTGGCTGCCGCTGGCGCCTGCCGACCGATTGATGCTGCGCCGGTTGAAGGGCCGCACCGCGCTGGTCCACACCGTTCACAATGCCGACGCCTATCATGCCGATGCCGGGGTGCAGGGCAGGGGCTATCGGGCGTTGCTCGATCAGTTCGACGCGCTGGTCGTCCATGGCGACACCACGCGCGCCGCGCTGGTGGGGCAGGGGATCGATCCCGCGCATATCCATGTGACGCCGCACCCGCCGATGCAATTGATGACGGCCACTGCCGCAGACCTTGCCTCCGTTCTCGATCCAGCCGTGCCGCGCATCCTCTTCTTCGGGACGATCCGTCCCTATAAGGGCGTCGATCTGCTGATCGATGCCTGCCTTCAGCAATGGCAGGCGGGCCACGCCTTTGAACTGGTGCTGGCGGGCAAACCCTTCATGGATGTCGCGCCCTTGCTCCAGAAGGTCCGCGCCGCTGGCTTTGCCGATCGTCTGCTGACCGATTTCGGCTTCCTGACCGAAGGCCGTCTCGACGCGCATATGGTCAAGTCCGATGTCATCGCCTTCCCCTATCGCCATATCGATTCCAGCGGCGCGTTCCTGTCCGCGCTGCACCATGGCAAGGCGATGGTGACGTCGGACGCAGGCATGTTCGGCCAATTGCCCGAAGGCGTAGCGACCCGCTTTCCGGCGGGAAATGCATCGGCGCTCGCCCAAGCCCTCTTGCCGCTGGTACAAAGCGCCGCCATCAGGCAAAAACAGGGCGGCCAGGCGCGCGCCTATGGGACGATAATGGGGGATTGGAAGGACATGGCGGTGGCGACGATCGGCATCTACAACGCAGTGCTGGCCGCGCGCGCATGAACCGCTATGTTCGTGAGGCCGCCGATCGCCTGCTTGCGCTGCGCCTGGCGCTGGCCGGTCGCGTGCATCAATATCCCGAAATTCAGGCGTTGAAGCGCTTTCTGTCGGGGTTCAAGGTCGACTGCCTGTTCGACGTCGGCGCCAATCGCGGCCAATATGCGACGATGGCACGCAAGGATGCGGGCTATCGCGGCCTGATCCTTTCCTTCGAGCCGAACCCGGCCGTGTTCGCCGAACTGCAAATGCGCGCGGCTTCGGACCGCCGCTGGCATGTGTTCAACATGGCGCTGTCGGATTTTGACGGCACCGCCGATTTCAACATCATGGCCGCCGATCAATTTTCCTCGCTCAAGGCGCCGTCCAGCGCACAGGACGATATTTTCGCGCGCCGTAACAAGGTGACGCAGACACTCGCCACACCTTGTCGCCGCCTAGATACGCTGTTGCCTGAATTGATCGCGCAGCATGGTTTTTCCCGACCGTTCCTGAAAATGGATACGCAGGGACATGACCTGTCGGTTTGCGAAGGAGCGGGCGCGGCACTGGCGCAGATGACGGGCGTGCAGACCGAACTGGGGGTGCGACCCATTTACGAAGGCGGCACCGGCTATCGCGCGATGATCGAGTGGCTGGACGCGCGCGCCTTCATCCCTTCGGCCTTCTTCGCCAATAATAAGGGGCATTTCCCGCTACTCGTCGAAATGGACGGCATTTTCGTCAACCGGGCGCTGGTTCAGGATTGATCATGGAGTCGCCCGCGTCCTTTTTCAGCGCGCGCCGCCTGTTCCTGGCGGGGGCGATCGGCCTGACATTGTGGCTGGGCGCGACGTTCCTGTGGCACGTCACCTATCGTCAGGGGATCAGCCTGGCGGTCATCCTGTTTCTGGATCAGGATTTCCCCGCCCTGATCATGCCCTTGCTGCTGATGGCGCTCGCCGCACCCTTTGCCGAAGGGCGCGGGATCATCCTGCCGCGACCCACCGCGCGGATCGTCGTGCCGCTGATCGTGCTGATGGGGCTGGCGGCCTGGGCGGGTCATTACGCCCTGTTTCAGGATTACGCCATTTCCCGCGATGAGGAGGTCGCCCGTTTCGCCGCCGCCTATATGCGTGAGGGGCTGTTCGCCCGGCCGATCCCGATCGAATGGGAACCCTATCGCCGCGCGATCATGCCCGAATTCTTTTCCCCCTTCGGCGCTGCGGATTATTGGACGGCGGCTTATCTGCCGGTGAACAGCGCGATCCAGGCGCTATTCTGGCAATTGGGGGATCCCAACATGGCGGGCCCGGTATTGCTGATCACCGGCCTGTTCGCCCTCTGGCGCGTCGCGCTGCACCTGATGCCCGATCGGCCCGATGCGGTGTGGGTGACTGTCCTGCTGGGTTGTTCGTCCAGCCAGTTGTGGATCACGGCGATGACGCCCTATGCCATGACCGGGCATTTCGCGCTCAACATGGTGTGGCTGGCGCTGGTGCTGCGGGGCGGGGTGCTCGGCCATGTCAGCGCGGGTGTCGTAGCGCTGGTCGCCGCCGGGCTGCATCAATGGCATTTTCCGCCCATCTTCATCGCGCCGTTCATCCTGTGGATGCTGCTTGCTCGTCGCTGGACGGTGGCGGCCTTCCATGCGCTGACCCTTGTGGCAATCGTCATCGTCTGGGCCAAGATCTGGCCGGCCTTCCTGCTCGATATGCTCGGCGCGCCAGCGGACGTCCGTCCCTCCGCCGGCGTTGCGGACAAGGTTGGCAGCCTGTTCCAGCGGCTGGGCGATCGCTGGCAGCCGCTGGTCAATCTCAGCCGCTTCGTCGCCTGGAATAATATATTGATGGTGCCCCTAGCTGCGCTCGGCATCGCCGCAATGCGGTGGAAGCGGGCGATCAGGGGGCAGGAAATCGCGCTGCCGCTGGCGCTTGGCTGTCTGGCCGGATGCGCGCTGGCGCTGGCGCAGGGCTATGGCTGGGGCTTTCGCTATGCCCATGGCTATATCGGCCCCTTCTGTCTGCTGGCCGGGCTTGGCTGGGCGCGTTTCCGGCCGCGCGATGCGCTCAGGCCGCTGATCATCGGCCTGTTCATCACTGGCCTTGCCAGCATCTTTCTGGTCTGGCGCACCCATGCATTCGTCGCGCCCTACGCCGCCAGCCATCGGCTGATCGATTCCAGCCAGGCCGATGTCGTGCTGGTCGATCCGCGTGGCGGCCTTTACGTCACGGATCTGGTGCGCGGCCGCAATGGCGTGCCGGGCAAGCCGATGGTCATGAATATGGGGATGCTGACGCTCGATCAGGTCGATGAGCTATGCCATAATTATGTCGTCGAACTGTTCGATCGCGCCGAATTCCGGCCCCTCGGCGTGCCGCTGGCGCGGTGGAACCTGGGCCGCATGGACGCCCTGCGCGCGCATATGAAGGAAGAAGGCTGCGACAAGCCGGTCCAGCCGCCGCTCCCCGAAACATTCGAGGATGCATTGGAAGCCGCCGACAATGCCATGTGAAGCGGGCTATTGCCCCTTCACATAGACCCGCTTGCCGCCAATCCATGTTTCCAGCACTTGCGTCGCGCGAATGTCGGCCGGGCGGGCGGTGGCAATGTCCCGATCAATCAGCAGGAAATCCGCCCGCTGCCCCGGCACCAGACTGCCAAAGCGTTTTTCCGCGAAACCGGCATAGGCGGCCTGGCGGGTGAAGCCGTCCAGTGCCGCCTCGAAACTGATCTTTTGCTGCGGCAGCCATCCGCCGATCGGTTCACCCTTACCATCCTCGCGGCTCATCGCGACGGCGATGCCGACAAAGGGATTGGGGCTTTCGACCGGCACGTCGGAGCCAAAGGCCAGCGGCACCCGGTTATCCAGCATCGCCTTCCACGCATAGGCACCCGCCAGTCGTGCCTCGCCCAGCCGCGCGGTCGCCATGCGCCAGTCGGACGCTTCATGCACGGGTTGCATCGATGCGATGATGCCGAACTGCGCGAAGCGCGGCAGGTCGGAAGGGCTGACAATCTGCGCATGTTCGATCCGCCAGCGCCGGTCGCCCTTATAGGTTTCCGACAATTCCTGGATCGCGTCCAATATCTCGCTGTTCGCCGCGTCGCCGATGGCATGGGTGGCGATCTGCAAATTGTCCATCGCCGCGCGGCTCATGATGTTGCGCAGTTGCGTGTCGGGGATCATCGGCAGACCGCGTTGCCCCGGCGCGTCCGCATAGTCCGCCTTCAGCCACGCGCCGCGCGATCCCAGCGCCCCGTCCAGCACCAGCTTGATCCCGCCCAGCCGCAGCCGGTCGTCATACAGCCATGGTGTCGGTTCCGGCCCGGCGATCAGGGTCATATTGCCGATGCCCGCCGCATAGGCCATGATCCGCACGCGCAATGCGCCCCGGTCGGCGGATCGGCGGAATGCCTGCCAATCCTCTATGCTCGTCCCCATGTCGGCAATGCCGGTGATCCCGGTCGCCAGCAACGCGCGTTGCGCCTTTTCAAAGGCGATGTCGCGGTCTTTCGGCGCAGGGGCGGGGACGACCTTTGCGATCAGGTCCATTGCCTTGTCCACGAACACGCCAGCAGGCTTGCCCGCCGCCATTTCGATCCGGCCCCCGACAGGCGCCTTGGTCGCCGCCGTCACGCCCGCCGCGCGGATTGCGGCGCTGTTGGCCCAGCCCGCATGGCCGTCCACCCGCTCCAGCCATACCGGAATATCGCTGACCGCCGCGTCCAGATCCGCCGCTGTCGGGAATCGGCCCAGCCCCCATTGTTCCTGATTCCAGCCCGTGCCGATGATCCATTTGCGGCCAGCACCATCCTGCGCATAGGCTCTGATCTTGGCCTGCGCCTCCGCCAAAGACTTGGTATCTGACAGGTCCAGCGTGATGAGCGCCAGGCCCAGCCCCATGACATGACCGTGCGCGTCGATCAGGCCGGGGATCAGCGTCTTGCCCCCCGCATCCATGCGGAAGGACAACCCTTTGGGCCGTTCGGGCCAGGGTTGGCCCTTTTTGGGCTTTTTGGGCTTATATTCCGGCTCCTGATAGCGATCAGGCAGCAATTTTTCGACCTTGCCGTCATCGTCGATCAGCAGCGCGCGAAAATGCACGATCTTGCCATTGGGATCGACCGCCATGCCGTTGACGTTATCAATGACCCCGGACGCGAAGGCGGGGAGGGTGGAGGCGGTCAGAGCCGCGATCGTCAAGCAACCTGCGCGGGCCAATGCAGCAGCGCGAACCATAGGAATGTCAGCCTTCACGCCCGCGTAATCCTTCGCACCAGCGCGCTCGTGTCCTGCCGGCTGCCGCCCAGCGCCTGCACGTCTGCGTAAAATTGATCGACCATCGCCGTCACCGGCAGGGTGGCGCCGTTCGCCCGCGCCTCTTCCAGTGCCAGCCCCAGATCCTTGCGCATCCAATCGACTGCGAAGCCGAAATCGAAACGGTCCTGCGCCATCGTTTTCCAGCGATTGTCCATTTGCCAGCTCTGCGCCGCACCGCCGGAGATCGCTTCAAAAACCGCGTCCAGATCCAGTTCCGCCGCCTGCGCAAAGCGCAGCGCTTCGGCCAGCCCTTGCAACACGCCGCCGATGCAGATCTGGTTCACCATCTTGGTCGTCTGGCCAGCCCCCGCGCCGCCGACATGGACGATCCGCGCGGCATAGGCGTTCATCACGATCTTCGCGGCGGTGACCGCCGGTTCGCTGCCGCCGCACATGATCGACAGTCGGCCATTTTCCGCGCCTGCCTGACCGCCCGATACCGGCGCATCGACGCTGTGGATGCCCCGGCTTTCGCCTTCGACGAACAATTGCCGCGCGATTCGGGCCGATACCGTTGTGTGGTCGATGAACAGCCCGCCCGGCTTCATCGTGCGAAATGCGCCCTCGCGCCCCAGCGTCACTTGGGCCAGATCGTCGTCATTGCCCACGCAACTGATGACGATGTCCGCTTCCTCGGCCGCCTTGGCCGGGCTGATCGCCACCGTGCCGCCATAGGCTTCCGCCCAGCTTTTCGCCTTGCCGATGGAGCGGTTATAGACGGTGAGGCTGTGCCCCGCCTTTGCCAGATGGCCTGCGATCGGGCCGCCCATGACGCCCAGGCCGATAAACGCGATATTAGCCATATGCCCCGTATATTTAGTGCGCCAGACCAAGCCATAGGGCCAGTTTTCCGACAGTGCCAGTTTCTTCACGCGCAATTTTCCGCTAGGGGGCGGGCCATGAACAGCTTAGCGAAGATAGAGAGCGCCTTGCCGCTGCCGATCACCGTCGATGACATTCTTGCCGCGCGGACCCGGATTGCCGGTTCGATCGTCAAGACGCCGACGCTGATCAGCCAGACTCTGTCGACGATGCTGGGCTGCAAGGTCTATCTGAAGTTTGAAAATCTTCAATTCACCGCAGCCTATAAGGAACGCGGCGCCCTCAACCGCCTGTTGCAGCTGGACGACGCGGCCAAGGCCAAGGGTGTCATAGCCGCGTCGGCGGGCAATCATGCGCAGGGGCTGGCCTATCATGGCAAGCGGCTGGGCGTGCCTGTCACCATCGTCATGCCCACGACGACGCCTACGGTGAAGGTCACCCAGACCCAGGGTCATGGCGCGACCGTGGTGCAATATGGCGAAAAGTTCGATGACGCCTATGCCCATGCGCGGCTGCTGGAGGTGGAGCAGGGGTTGACCTTCATCCATCCCTTTGACGAGCCGGACATTATGGCGGGGCAGGGGACGGTCGCGCTCGAAATGCTGGAGGATGCGCCGGAGATCGATACGCTGATCATTCCGATCGGCGGTGGCGGGTTGTTTTCCGGCATGGCGACGGCCGCACGGGCGATGAAGCCGGATATAAGGCTGGTCGGCGTGCAGGCCGAACTTTATCCGTCCATGTATGATTTCATCAAGGGCGCGGACCTTGCCTGTGACGGCGACACGCTGGCGGAAGGCATTGCCGTCAAGCAGCCGGGCGAATTGACGCGCCGCTTTGTCGAACGGTTGGCGGACGATGTGCTGCTGGTCGACGAACGACGGCTGGAGGAGGCGCTGAGCCTCTTGCTCCAGATTGAAAAGACCGTGGTGGAAGGGGCAGGGGCGGTGGGCCTTGCCGCGCTGCTGACCTATCGCGACCAATTTGTCGACCGCAATGTCGGGCTTATCCTGACCGGCGGCAATATCGATACCCGACTGCTGGCCAATGTTCTGCTGCGCGATCTGGCCCGGTCGGGCCGTCTGGCGCGGTTGCGTATCATTCTGCAGGACCGGCCGGGCGCGCTGTTTCATGTGGCCAAGATTTTCGATCAGGAAGCGGTCAACATATTGGAACTGGCGCATCAGCGTATTTTCACGAACCTGCCGGCCAAGGGGCTGAGCCTGGACGTGGAATGCGAGACGCGCGATCGCGCCCATCTCCAGCGGCTCATCGCGGCACTGGGCGAGGCTGGCTATGAGGTTGCGCCGATCGAGGTTGCGTGACGCGCGAACGATCTCTTAACATTTCGTGGTAAACGCTCTTTTCATAGGCGCGTCGCAACGGCATAGTCGCGGCATGATCCACCCGCGCCGCCGCCACGAAGGGGATATTGGAGCGTGACTGCACCTTTTCGTTTTCCCCGCTTTTTCGTGACCAATCCGTCGCCCTGCCCCTATCTGCCGGGGCGCAGCGAGCGGAAGGTGTTTACCGAACTGAACGGGGACAACGCCGCCGAACTCAACGATGCGCTGGGCCGCATCGGCTTTCGCCGCAGCCAGAATGTTGCCTATCGCCCCAGTTGCGCCGATTGTTCGGCATGTGTTTCGGTGCGTGTCGTCACGGACGAATTTCGCCCCAACGCGACCCAGCGCAAGCTGATCCGCCGCAACAGCGACCTGACGGTCACCGCCTGCAAGCCATGGTCGACCGAAGAACAATATGCGCTGCTCCAGCGCTATCTGTCGGCACGTCATCCCGGCGGCGGCATGACCGAGATGGACGAGATGGATTTTGCCGACATGGTCGAACAGACCCCGGTCGACAGCCATGTCGTTGAATATCGCGAACCCGGCGTCGACGGGCGCGTCGGCAAGCTGGTCGGCGCTTGCCTGACGGATCGGCAGGGCGATGGCCTGTCGATGATCTACAGCTTCTTCGACACAGAGTTGGACAATCGTCCGGGGCTGGGTAATTTCATCATCATGGACCATATCCTGCGCGCTTCGGCGGCGGGCCTGCCCTATGTCTATCTGGGTTACTGGGTCGACGGTTCGGCGCGGATGCAATATAAGGTCCGCTATCGACCGCTCGAAAAGCTGAGCCGGGCCGGCTGGGTCCGGTTCGATCCTGATGAGCAGGATCAGGCTATTCGTCACGTTGCGCAGCGTGACGAGCCTCCGCTGCCAATCGAACTGGCGAGCATGTTTCGCAAATAGCGGCCCTATTCCATAGATTTGCTATTATTTTCGCGCGCGCGGCAAGTAAATCCGACCAGAATGACAGAGTGTGAGGAGGTTGTTTAACTTTCTCGGCTAGTCCTGCCATGATGAACGCAATGATGGCGACATGGGCGGAGGCTGGCGATGGATCGCTTTGCTGAACGCCGATTCGATGATTTCCGGCGAGCGCTGGATGACGGTCAGCGGATCGACATTTCATTACATGATCGAAATGAAATACTGTTTTCGCCGGTCTTTAATCATTTGTCGCCTTCCTTGTCGCGTTGGATCGCCGATGCACGGGGCCGGATATTGGCGACTGACCAGGATGCTGGTTTGGCCGGCAAGACATGGCGCGCATTGCTGGACCGCGCGGACCGTCGCGTCCTGCTGAAGGCCGCGATCGCGGAGGAGCAGCCGCAGCCCCTGACCGTGCGATTGCCGGGCACGGACGGCCAGCGGCGGTGGTGCCTTCTTCGAATGCGGCGGATGACCAGCACGGATGGCCTGGTCCGCTATTATGGCACGTTGGAAGATGTGCACGATCGCCACGATAGCCAGGCTCGCGCGCTGGAAAGGGCGTTGGCCGAAAGCCGGGAACATTATCGCTGGTCAGTCGAACTGAGCCCGCAGGTACCGTGGACCGCTGCCCCCGATGGCGCGATTGAGGAAGTTGGACCGCGCTGGCTGAACCTGACCGGCATGGTCGCGAAGAAGGCGCTGGGAACCGGCTGGCTTGTCGCGCTCCACCCGGACGATCTGCCCCGGACTATCACCATTTGGACCAAGCATCTGGCATCCGGCGCGCCGATCGACATCGATTATCGTATCCGGCTGCGCGATGGCGGCTATCGCTGGATGCGTGCCCGCGCGGCGGCGCGCCGCGACGAGCAGGGGCAGATTGTCCGCTGGTATGGCACGCTGGAGGATGTGCACGCGCAAAAGCTCGCCCTGCGCGCGCTGGCGGACAGCGAGGAACGTTCGCGTCTGGCGGTGCAGGCGGCGCGGCTGGGCATTTGGGATTTCGACGTCGCAACTGGCGAACGCCGCTGGTCGGCTGAATTTCGCGCGATGCTGGGTCTGAGCGAGGATCAACCTGCGACCAGCGAACTGGCGCTGTCGATCGTCCATCCTGACGATCGTGAGACCCTGCGGGTCATGCTGGACGCAGTCGCTTCCGGCGCCGTTCCGCCCCATTTCGAGGCGACATTGCGGGTCCACCGCGCCAGTGATGGCGCCTTGCGCTGGATCAGGAGCAGCGGCTGGACCACACGATCTGAATCCGGACGGGCGCAGCGCGTCATCGTGACATTTCTGGACGTGACCGATCAGCGTGATGCCGAGGACCGCATCCGCTGGGCCGCAACGCATGATCCCATGACTCGCTTGCCAAACCGCGCCTTATGGCAGGCGACGCTCGACGATATGGCCGAACGACAGGGGCAAACCGGCAAACGCTTTGGCCTGCTTCTGCTCGATATTGACGATCTTAAACGCACGAATGATTCGCTGGGCCATGACGCGGGCGATGCCTTGCTATGCGCCTTTGCCGGACGCCTTGCGGCGATTGCCCCGCCGGACGCGCTTCTGGGACGGCTGGGGGGTGACGAATTCGGCCTGATCGCGCCGTCATTGACCGATGGCGCGGCACTGGAGGCGTGGAGCGCGAAGCTGATCGAAAGCCTGCGCACGCCCCATGTCCATAATGGCCGTTCGATCGATTGCGGGGTCAGCATCGGCGGCGCGGTGTTTGGCGATCATGGTGATCGGGCGGAGGATCTGCTTAAAGCGGCGGACCTGGCGCTCTATGCGTCGAAAGCCGCCGGCCGTGGCCGCCTGACCCTGTTCCATTCCGATCTGCGCGCGCAGGCACAGCAGCGCAGTTCAATGATCGGCATGGCCCGGAGCATCATCGCCGATCGGCTGGTGACACCCTATTATCAACCCAAGGTTGATCTGCGTAATGGCCAGGTATTGGGTTATGAAGCGCTGTTGCGCTGGCATCATCCGCGTTTGGGCCTGCAATTGCCCGGCAGCATAGCGGCTGGTTTTGAACATGCCGAAATTGCCGTGGCGTTGACCGAACAGATGCTCGACAGCGTTTTGCGCGATGTGCGCGGATGGTTGCAGGCCGGTCATGATCCCGGTCGCGTCGCGATCAATGCGTCCGCCGCCGATTTTGCGCGGGGGGACTTTGCGGATCGGGTGCTGGAACAACTTGCGCTGTTCGCCGTGCCGCCGGAACATCTGGAAATAGAGGTGACCGAGACTGTTTTCCTGGGCCGCGGCGCCGGGCAGGTGGAGCGGGCATTGCAGCATTTTTCAGAGGCGGGGGTGCGCGTCGCGCTGGACGATTTCGGCACCGGCTTTGCCTCGCTCAGCCACCTCAAACAATATCCGGTTGATATATTGAAGATCGATCGCAGCTTTGTCTCGAACATCGAAGAGGATGCGGGCGACGCGGCCATTGTCGACGCCATCGTCAAGCTGGGCGGCAGTTTCGGCATGGATGTCGTCGCCGAAGGGGTGGAGAGCGCAGCGCAGGCCGACCGGCTTCTGGCCCATGGCTGTATCATCGGCCAGGGCTTTCATCTGGGCCGTCCGCAGCCCCGTGCCGCCATCACGCCACCTCTGGCAAAATGACAGGGCCGCGCCCGTTGCAAGGCGCGACCCCGATGTGCTGCCCCCAAATGCTTATTTGCAGCGACACGCCCGGCGCGCTGGCTTGCGATGGCCTACGCGCTGGGTGACATAGGTGGTCGTCGTTGTCGTCGTCACCTCCGGCTCGATCGTCACCGTGGTCACGATCGGTGCGGGGTAATAATAGCCCCCCGATATATAGCCACCCCCGCCCTGGGTCGTAACCTGCACCGGCCCCTGCGACCAATGCGGCTGGCCCATATAGGCTGGCGGATCATAGTCGACGCCCGCGCCGCGCACTTCCCCCTCGAAGCGGCCTTCATATGTGCCGCTGGTCCGCTTGCCATCGGCCGTCGTCCAGGTGCCGGTCCAGCGCCCTTCATAGTCGTTCTGCGTGGTCACGCTGTCGTCGGCATAGCCATAGCCATAATCATAGCCAGCGCCCGGACGACGCGGCGGCGGCGCAGCGCCGCGTCGGGGCGCATCCTCCGCCTTGTCGATCATCGCTCCAGCCACTGCGCCGACGCCAGCGCCGATCAGCGTGCCAGCGGTGCGGTTGCCGCGTCCGGCGATCCGGTTGCCCGCCACGCCGCCGACTACCGCGCCGATCGCTGCGCCGCCAAGGCCATTGTCGGGACGACGATACCCATCGCGATCGTCATAATAGCCATCGTCGCCATAGCCGCCCTCATAACGGTCCCACGCGATGTTGCTGCGACTGTCATAGACCCGGCCATAACGGTCGGTCATCACCGCATCGTCATAATAGCGCGACCAGCCATATCCGGCCGCCGGGGCGGGCAGGCCATAGGCGCCATAATTGCCGATATAATAAGCCGGGCTGATCCAGTAGCGCGGCAGGACATAGCCATAGACCGGGCGCTGATAGCCATTCCAGCCACCCGGCGCGCGCCAGCCCGCATACCAGCGACCGTTCTGACGCGGACCCCAGCGATGCCCGCCATTCCAGGTCATGCCGGGTCGGGGGGCGTGGGTCATCGGTCGGCCGCCACCCTTCCATCCGCCGCCAGACCAGCCGCCTTTGGCACCATGGCTCATGCCGGGGCCGTTGCCTGCCAGTGCCGGGCTAGCCGCGCCCGCCAGCGCGATGCTCGCGCCCAGAAGGAGAAGGCCGGATGTCCGCATGGTTAACGCTCCCTGTTTTCCCACAGCGGAAAGGCGCCGCGCGGGTCAAATTGCTAACGCTCTGTTTAGCATGGTGATCCGGGGCTATCCATGCGTGCGAGGGTTAAATCCTGTCCCGAAACGGGGCGAAACAGGCGACCCTGGCGGGAAGGAGGGTTAACGCCTTCAGCAGATCCGGGCGGCAATCCGAGCGACCAGTGCTTGCAACCCGTGCGCGTCGTCCGAGTCGAAGCGCGCGGGACGCGGGCTGTCGAGATCCAGCACACCGATCACCGCGCCATCGCTGAGGATCGGCACGACGATTTCCGAGGCGCTGGCAGCGTCGCAGGCGATGTGGCCGGGAAAGGCGTGGACGTCCGCCACAAGTTGCGTCTCGCCCGTCGCCGCCGCGGTGCCGCATACACCGCGACCCAGGGGGATACGGATGCAGGCAGGCTTGCCCTGAAACGGCCCCAGCACCAGCTCGCCCTCCACCATGCGATAAAATCCCGCCCAGTTGAGGTCGGGCAAAAATTGCCAGAGCAGCGCGGCGACATTGGCCATGTTGGCAACATGGTCCGCCTCATCGCGCGTCAACGCATCGGCGGCGGAGAGCAGGTCGGCATAGAGCGTCGCCTTGTCGGCGGTATCGGTGGGCGCGAAGTCGAACATGGAGCGGATATAGGCTTGGTGATGGGGCAGGGCCAGAGGCTGAATTTAGACATTGGTAACCTTGTTTTGCTAGCGCGTGCTGAGCTAGCGGAGCAGCAGCATGAATATATTGAAATCCAACCTACCGCCGGAGATCAGTATTTCGCTATTGATGATCACGGTGATGGTCGCTTTTGCTGCAATTTTTCAATTGCCGATAGTGTATCCCACAGGTGAACGTGCTGCATTTGTTGGCATACATTATCTATATCCGCTCATGGGTGTCGGGGTTTGGGGTGCATTTGCTTTTTACGGGCAAAGACGCGCGATAGCGCGAACATTTCTGATCGCGCTTCCATGCTATGTTGTTGTTTTGTTTGTTTATTTTAACATAAAGCTATGGATACCGCATATCAATCCATATTTATTCGACGAATTTTATTGGGAAATAGATCAAAAATTTAGGCCATTGGTAGACATATGTATGGTCTTGCGCCGATCGATGACGGTATTTATTCCCTATGAAGCCAATTTCTATATGATTGGCTATATTGCGATGTTCTATGGAAGCTTTTGCTATCATGCATTTCGCACGCCGGACAAATTTTCGGAATTGGTTATTGCCGCGCTGCTTCTGCAAGGCTTAGGAACATTAGCCTATCTTGTTGCGCCTGCGATCGGTCCATTCATCTATGAAGCCGGGTTGAATCCAATGGTGACGGCGGGCCAGCATAGCATGTTGGACTTCTACAATCAGTCGATCGCGGAAGGGCCAATTTGGCTGGCGCGCAATGGGGGGAAAGCCTTCACTGTAGGCTTGGCCGCCATGCCATCGCTCCATTCCGCAGCGGCGTTTCTGTTTCTGAGCTTCGCCTGGAAGCACGGACGAATTCTGGTGCCGCTTTATGCCTTCATCACCTTCTTCATTTTCGTGACCGCTGTCGCTACCCGCTGGCATTATCTGATCGACGTGCCAATCGGTGTCTTGATTGCGTGGGTGAGCCTCAAGGGAGCGGAGCGCTTGTCGCGGACCCCCTCTATGGAAACCGCGACACTGTCTCGACTCTTGGCGGAACAACCCGCCTAATCCACCCGCACCTTGCCGCGTCCCTGTTTGATGGTCGCGCGTTTTACCTTGCCCTCTACCCTGCGTTTTTGCGAGGCTTTGGTGGGTTTTGTCGGGCGGCGTTTTTTGGGGACGATGGTGGCTTCGCGTATCAGCGCGATCAGCCGGTCGCGCACATCCTGGCGGTTGAGCAGTTGCGACCGCGCGCCTTCGCTGCGCAGGATCAATATGCCCTCGCGCGTCATGCGTGTTCCTGCAAGGTCCGCCAGACGATTTTTCACAGCGTCTGGCAGGCCGGGCGAATTGGCGACATCGAAGCGCAGCATCACTGCGCTGTCGGTTGTGTTGACGTGCTGGCCGCCCGGACCCGATGCGCGGGTGTAGCTTTCGATAATCTCGTCGCTATCGATGGAAATCGAGCGTGTGATGGCGATGGCGACCATGGCGTGACTGTATCGGCTCGATCGTGCTCGTCAAAGCCCGGCTTGGTCCAGCAATTCCTGTCCGAACCCGGCCGCAGCAAAGGTGGCGGGCAAGGGGGCGGTCGCCTCCGCCGCTGGCTTGTCGCCGCGCGGGATGCTGAGAAAGCGGCTGTGGAGCAGCATCGGCACGCCGCCTGTCCCATAGACCGGATCGCCCACGATGCCAAAGCCCAGGCCATGGAGCGCGTGGACGCGGATTTGATGCGTGCGCCCGGTCTGCGGCGTGAAGGCGATGAGCGCGCGGCCGTCCTTTTCAGCAACCTTGCGCCAGCGGGTGACGGCGACCTTGCCTGCCTTGGCCGGGATCATGCGCCAGCCTTCGCTCGCGCTGCTGATCTTCGACAGCGATAATTCGATCGTGCCGCCCTCTTCCGCAGGGATGCCGTCAACGACCGCGACATAGCGTTTGGCGACAGTCCCGGCCTCGAACGCGCCGGCGAAGCGCTTATGCGCCTTGGGATTGCGGGCAAGCAGCAGGCAACCGCTGGTGTCGCGGTCCAGCCTGTGGACGGGCAGCGGCCAGCGGGCAAAGCCGAAGGTCAGCGATTGCAGATGGTTTTCGAGCGCGATGGACCCGTCGCGCGGCGCATCGACCGGCAGGCCCGCTGGCTTGTCTAGAATGATGGCCTCGCCATCGATGAAGAGGACATGGTCGGTAAGCAGGGCCAAGGAAAGGGTCCGATCGGGAAACAGGGCTGGGGCGCATTGACGCGCGCGTCCCGTCCTATAGGGCGTGGAGGCTATGGAGCATAGAGGGGAGAATGGCGGCGGCAACAAGGCCGCCGGGGATCGGCTCGATTGGGTCGATGTCGCGCGCGGCATTGGCATTGTCGCGGTCGTTGTCGGCCATGTATGGACGCGCGGACCGTTGCGCGATGCGCTCTACAGTTTTCATATGCCGCTCTTCTTCCTGCTGTCCGGCATGCTGTCGCGGCCACAGCCGATCGGCGCTTTTACCCGCCGCCAACTGGCCGCGCAGATGCGGCCCTATGCCATCTTCCTGACGCTGCTGATCGTCGCGGATCAGATTATCGAGCCGCTAAAGGGTGGTCGTCCGATCTTTCACCAATGGCCAGGCGATCTGTTGCCGATCCTGCTGGGTGGCTCCTGGCTGCGCGGGCCTTATACGATCTTCTGGTTCATTCCCTGCCTGATGGTCGCCCGCATCCTGTTCAACGTCGCGTTGACGCGCTGGCCCGATGCGCTGGACCGGCGCTGGGGGATGCTGCTGATTCCGATGACGGGTATGGCCTATGGGCTGGGCTGGGCAACGCAGGCGTCGCCGCTGGGACTGCTCAGCGTCCCGATGGCGCTTGTGTTGCTCTGGATCGGCGCGGCATGGGGGCGGGTGGGCTGGCGCAACGGCTTCATTGCGCCGCTGGCCATCCTGTCGATCGCGGGACTGGCGGGCTGGTTCCCGACGCTGAACATGAAGATCGCCGATTATGGCTGGCCGCTGCTGTCGATCGGGTCGGCAATCGCCACATCACTGCTGATCGTCGTTATCGCCCGTCGGATCGCGCCCCATGCCGCGCCGCTGGCATCGCTGGGCCGGGCGTCGCTGGTGATCATGTATCTGCATGTGGCGTTCATCCATTATCTCTCGCCCTATCTGGGCAAGCCATGGCTGACGGCGATAGCATTGCTGGTGCCGTTTGCGATGTTCTGGCTGATCCGCCGATCGCCGCGCGCGACCCGGCTGCTGCTTTAGCGGTCAGACGTCCTGCGCGATCCGCCCGTACAGGTCGGGCCGCCGGTCGCGAAAGAAGCCCATGCCCGCCCGGTGCGTCCGCGCCTGCGCCAGATCGAGCGTCGCGACGAGCGCGCCCATATCCCTGGCGTCGGCTTCGGCAGCGAAATCACCCCATTGGTCTGTGATGAAGCTGTGGCCGTAAAAGCTCTGGCCATCCTCTTCGCCAATGCGGTTGGCGGCGATCACGGGCATGCAGTTGGATACGGCATGGCCGATCATCGCCCGCCGCCACATCCGGCTGGTATCGAGGTCCGCATCATAGGGCTCGGAGCCGATCGCGGTCGGGTAGAACAGCATCTCCGCACCCATCAGCGCCATGATCCGCGCGCATTCGGGATACCATTGGTCCCAGCAGATGCCGACGCCGATCGTGCCATATCTGGTCGGCCAGACCTTGAAGCCGCTATTGCCGGGGCGGAAATAATATTTCTCCTCATAACCCGGCCCGTCGGGAATATGGCTCTTGCGATAGACGCCCATGATGTCGCCCTGATCGTCGATCATAGCGAGCGAATTATAATGATGCTGCCCGTCGCGCTCGAAAAAGCTGGTTGGGATATAGACGCCCAGATCCTTGGCCAGCTTGCGCATTTCCTGCACGGCGGGATGCTCGTCCACCGGCTGTGCCCGCGCGAACAGGGCCTCGTCCTCGACGCGGCAGAAATAGGGGCCTTCGAACAGTTCTGGCGGCAAGATGATCTTCGCCCCGCGCGCGGCGGCCTTGGCCACATGGGTCGCCACCCGGTCGATATTCTCGCTCATATCGTCTGTGAAGGCGAGTTGGAGCGCGGCAACGGTAACTTTGGTCATGCTGTTCGTTTCTCCGTTCGCCCTGAGCCTGTCGAAGGGCTCCATCGAGCGATTGCGAGGTGCCTTCGCTTGCGCTCGGGCGCGGGCTTCGACGTCGCTCGGCCCGAACGGTTGAGGTTAGATACTCGGCATTTGCTGGCTGCAACAATGAAAGCTGCCGCCGCCTGACAATATGGCATCGCTGCGCAGCCCGACAATATCCCGACCTGGAAAGAAGGGGCGCAGGGCATCGAGAGCGGCCTGATCATTAGGCTGGCCATAGATGGGCACGATGACGGCTGCGTTGCCGATATAGAAATTCATGTAGCTGGCGGGGATCGCTTCTCCATCCACGATCACCAGCCCCGGCGACGGGATGTCCACGACCTCTATGCCATGGGCCTTTGCCCGCGCCCGTGCATCGGCGTAGATCGCCGCATTGGGATCGTCGTCCGTCGTTGCGATCGGCAGCGCCAGCAGGCCATCGCCGACGAAGCGCGCCAGATTGTCGACATGGCCGTCGGTATGATCGTTCAGCAACCCGTCGCCCAGCCACAGCATGTCGGAAAGGCCAAGGCTTCCGGCAAGCAGAGTCTCGATCTTGCCGCGATCCAGATCAGGGTTGCGATTGGGGTTCAGCAGGCATTGCTCCGTCGTCACGAACAGGCCGCTGCCATCGGTATCCACCGCGCCCCCTTCGAATATCCAGTTCTGGGCCGAAGTCGGCAGGCCGGTCGTGGCCGCCAGCCGCGCGCCAATATCCTCGTCGCCGGGCATCTGATATTTGCCGCCCCAGCCATTGAATCCGAAATCGACGAGCGCCCGCGCCTTGCCGTTCAGCACCGCGATGGGCGCAGTGTCGCGCAGCCAGACGTCGCCCAGCCGGTGCTCGATGATCGTGACGCCCGGCGCGACCAATGCCCGTGCGGCCTCCGCATCTGCTGCATTGGCGGCGACCAGCCGAACCTCTTCCCCCTGTCCCCCGGCATGGAGTGCGCTGGCAAAGGCGGCGATTTGCGTCCGCGCGGCTTCGAAAGCGCCGGGCCATTCGGCCGGGTTCGTCGGAAAGCCGATCCAGGTCCAGTCGTGCGGCGCCCATTCGGCGGGCATACGGAATGTCATGATATGGTCCTTGCTCGGCAGCGGCGCCGATCCGTGATAGCGGGCGTTATGCGCGCTCCATAGCGTGCCGGATCGGGTCTGGACAGAGGGCGAAAGCCGTGAAGAGAAGAGTTTCGATGGTTGCTGCTGCCCTTTTGCTGGCATTGTCCGCAACAGCGCGTGCGGGCGAATTGCCCGACTGGCTGACGGGCGAATGGCTGCAAGTGCGGGACGATCGCTGGACCGAGGAGGTGTGGACACTCCCGCGCGGGGGCGTGATGATCGGCGTGGGGCGGACCGGGCGTGGTGGCGTGCTGCGATCGTGGGAAGTCATGCGGATCGTGCGGGCGGCTGACGGATCGCTCGCCTTCCACGGCGCACCCGAAGGCGGGACAGCGACGATATTCCCGGCCATTGCAGAAGGCGTGCGGGACATCAGCTTCGCCAATCCCGACCATGATTATCCGCAACGCATCCGCTATTGGCGGGAGGGGCGGCTGTTGATGGCCGAAACGGCGAAAATGGATGGCAGCCAGACACAAAGCTGGACATATGCGCCGATGGGCGAGTGAATGACCAACCGCCGCTCGCTTCGAGCATCGTCGAGAAGCCGCCTACACAAATGCAGCGCTTATCGACTTCGCTCGATACGAACGGAGGCGGGACGGATTACTTCCCCGCCCGGTCCTTGTCCCGAATGGCGCGGAACTCGTCGCCTTCCACCCAATTGGGCCAGTCGCTGCCGGTCGCCAGATCGCGGCCGACAGTATAATAGAGTTTCAGGTCGGCCAGCACCCCGGTCCAGTCCCAATTGGGATCATATTCGTCCTTGGGGCCATGATAGCGGTTCTTGGTATAATCCTCCGCAGCGGCGTTACCCGCTGCCGTGCCGCCGTTGACCAGATCCTCGCCCCCCTCGAAATAGAGCATCGGCAAGCCATGCTTGGCAAAGCTGAAATGGTCGGATCGGTAATAATAGCCCTTCTCCGGGGTAGGCTCCAGCGTCGCGACGCGCCCCTGTGCGCTGAGCGCCCGGTCGAGATAGGCATCAAGCTGCGACTTGCCCTTGCCGATCACCACGACATTTTTGGCGAGGCCCGCGACCGAGAGGGCGTCCATATTCACGCCGCCCACGGTCTGTGCGAAGGGGAACACCGGGTTGCTGCCATAATAGGCCGATCCAAGCAGCCCCGATTCCTCTGCCGTCACCGCCAGAAACACCTGGCTGCGATCGGTCGGCCCCGCCTTCACATTGGCTTCCGCCAGGGCCACCAGCGCCGCAGTGCCGGTCGCATTGTCGACGGCGCCGTTGCAGATGTCGTCGCCGTCCGGTGCAGCCTGGCAATGGCCCAGATGGTCCCAATGGGCGCTGTAAAGCACATATTCGTCGGGTCGCGTCTTGCCGGGCAGCAGCGCCACGACATTTTTGGACATATGTTTGCGCAGGTCATTGTCGAACGACACCGACGCCTTGACCGCGCCCAGCGGCACGGCCTTGAAGCCCGGCTTCCTGGCCGCTGCCATCTGCGCATCAAGGTCCATCCCCGCGCTGGCGAACAGGGCCTTCGCCTTGTCCTTCTGGATCCAGCCGATCGCGGCGGAAAGGCCGGCATTGCCGTCCGCACTGTCGGCGACATGCTGCGCGCCGGTCCAGCTCGACTGCACCACATTCCAGCCATAGGCGGCAGGCACCGTATCGTGCACGATGATCGCGGCGGCCGCGCCCTGTCGCGCCGCTTCCTCATATTTATAGGTCCAGCGGCCATAATAGGTCATCGCCCGGCCATTGAACGGCCCGGTCAGTCCCGGCGTTTCATAATCGGGATCATTGACCAGGATGATGACCGTCTTGCCCTTCACATCCACGCCGGCATAATCGTTCCACCCTTTTTCAGGGGCGTTGATGCCATAGCCGACAAACACGACCGGGCTGTCCTTGACCGCGATTTTCGGCTGCGTGGTGCGATAGGTGCCGATCACCATTTCCGGGCCATAGGTCGCGCTGACCGGGTTCTTGCCGCCCGTGAAGCTGAGCGGCGACACATTTTTCGCGGTAATCTCGACCAGCGGGACATCCTGAAACCAGCTGCCCTTGTTGCCGGGTTTCAGGCCCAGCTTGCCGAATTCGGCCGCGAGCAGGGCCAGCGTCTTTTCCTCGCCGGCCGAACCGGGCGCGCGGCCTTCATAGGCGTCGGACGAAAGCTCCTGCACCAGCCGTTTCATCGTGTCGATCGACGGTTCGACCGCAGCCGGAGTCGTCGCCGATGCCGAAGCGGGCGGCGCGTCGGTACCGTCGCTGGAACAAGCGGCGAGCGGGAGGGCGAGGGCGGCCGCAATGGCCAGCAGCGACGTTCGCATCAGGGCATATCCCCTATCTGAGAGTTGTTATTATACGATTGTAATGCCCCGTGATGCCATTGTGAGAGAGCAAGGGCAAGCAAGGCAGTTGCGCGCGACATCCGCTTCGCTTAGCCCCTGAACCAACAGGAAAATTTGGGGGGAATTCGGGCATGGTCCGTTTCGGTAAAGCAATGATGTTGGCGCTGCTGGCGGCGGGGACAGCGCAGGGCGCGCTCGCCCAGACGCAACCCGACGCGCTGGCCAAAGCCTTTGGCGCGCGCGAGACAGTGATTTCCGCCAGCCTCTCGCCGGATGGCTCGAAAATCGCGCTGGTTTCCGCAGGGCCGGGGCGAAGCAGTCGCGCTTATGTGCTTGAGGCCAGGGAAGGCGCTGAACTGGTTGCGGCCGCGACGACGTCCGGCAATCCGGATTATATGTCCCGCTGCGACTGGGTCGCTGCCGCCCGACTCGCTTGCCAGATTTATAGTGAAACGCGCTACGCTGACGATGTGTATGGATCCAGCAATGTGTTCGCGGTCGATGCGTCAGGCGGCAATACCAAGCTGCTGAGCCAGCGGCGCGGCCAGAACGCGCTATCCTACGACTTTCGCGGTGGTGACATCGTGGATCTGCTGCCGGGAGAGGACGGCGCGATCCTGATGACCCGTTCCTATGTTCCGGAAGCCAAAATCGGCAGTCTTATCGAAAAACGCCTGGAGGGCCTGGGGGTCGACCGAATCGACACGCGCAGCGGCAGCGGGAAGCGGGTCGAGACACCGGCCAAATTGGCGATCGATTATATCTCCGATGGCGTCGGTAACGTTCGCGTCATGGGGATGCAGGAGATCAAGGGAACGGGCTATTCCAAGGGGACCTATAAATTCCTCTATCGGCCGCAGGGAAAGTCGGGCTGGAGCGATCTGTCCACTTACGACGTGCGCGACAATAGCGGCTTCTATCCGCTCGCTGTCGATCCGCAGAAGAACATCGTCTATGGCTTTGAAAAGACTGACGGGCGCGATGCGCTGGTGTCGATTTCGCTGGACCCGGCGCTTGAAAAGAAGGTCGTTTTTGCCCATCCGCAGGTGGACGTTACCGGGCTGATCCGCGTCGGGCGTGACCGGCGGGTTGTCGGCGCGAGCTACGCGCTCGACCATCGCGAAGCCATCTATTTTGACCCGACGGTGTCATCGCTGGTCACATCGCTGGGCAAGGCGCTGGGCGGCAAGTCCATCCATATCGGCGACATGAGCAGCGACGGCCAAAAAGTGTTGGTGTGGGCGGGTAGCGACATCGATCCGGGCCAATATTATCTGTTCGACCGCACGGCGCGCAAATTGTCGCCGCTAATGCCCGATCGTCCCGAATTGGCAGACCGCCAGTTGGCGAAAATGCAGTCCGTTAGTTTCAAGGCGGGCGATGGCGTCACGATCCCGGCCTATCTGACGCTGCCGCCCGGCAAGGAAACGGCCAAGGGGTTGCCAGCAATCGTGATGCCGCATGGCGGCCCGGAGGCGCGCGACGAATGGGGCTTCGACTGGATGGTGCAATATTATGCCGCGCGCGGCTTTGCCGTCATCCAGCCGCAATTTCGCGGGTCGGCTGGTTTTGGCGAGCAATGGCTGATGCGCAACGGCTATCGCTCGTGGCGCAAGGCGATCAACGACGTTGTCGATGCCGGACGCTGGCTTGTCGCGCAGGGCATTGCCGATCCCGCCAGACTGACGATCGCTGGCTGGTCCTATGGGGGCTATGCCGCGCTACAGGCGCAGGTGATCGATCCTGATCTCTTCAAAGCTGTCGTCGCGATTGCCCCCGTTACCGATTTTGGCGATCGGCTGCGGCGTGCCCAGTTTGATAGCAGCTATCTGGTGCAGCAGCAGCGCATGGGCACGGGAACGGAAGCCGAGGAAGCGTCCCCCTCCAGCCACGCCGCGCAGTTCCGCGCGCCGGTGCTGATGTTCCACGGCACCGCAGACGGCAATGTCGACGTCACCCAGGCGAAGATCATGCAGGGCAAGCTGGAAGGGGCGGGCAAGCGCAGCCGTCTCGTCATTTATGACGGGCTTGCACATGGTCTGAACGATAGTGATGCCCGCGCCGACATGCTGCAACAGAGCGCTGACTTCCTGCTCGCCGCCGGGAAATAGGCGATGGAAAAGGAGGCTGGCGCACAGTCCTTACGCACCAGCCTCCGCGGCTTGCCTTCACCCTGGTACGACCCGGAGGCTCGGCAGCTGCAACTTACAGACGATGTGAGCGGCCGATAACCGTCAGCCGTGCAGTTTGATCGCGGTTTCCGCGATCCGGCGGCCCTGATAGCGCGCGCCGTCCAGTTCCTCTTCGGACGGCTGGCGGCTGCCGTCGCTGTCGGCCAGCGTCGTCGCGCCATAGGGCGATCCGCCGCGCACCTTGTCCACGCCAATCTGGCCCTGGAAGCCATAGTCCAGACCCACGATGGTCATGCCGAAATGCAGCAGGTTGGTGATGATCGAAAACAGCGTGGTTTCCTGTCCGCCATGCTGGCTGGCGGTCGAGGTGAACGCCCCGCCTACCTTGCCATTGAGCGCGCCGCGCGCCCACAGCCCGCCGGCCTGGTCCAGGAAGGCCGCCATCTGGCTGGATATGCGGCCAAAACGGGTGCCGGTGCCGACGATGATCGCGTCATAGCCCGCCAGTTCTTCCACGCTCGCGACCGGGGCGTCCTGATCCAGTTTGAAATACGCGTTCTTGGCGACTTCGAGCGGTGCGGTTTCGGGTACGCGCTTGATGTCGACCTGCGCGCCCGTGGCGGCAGCGCCTTCGGCGACTGCCTTGGCCATCGTTTCGACATGCCCGTAGGAAGAATAATAGAGAACCAGAACCTTAGCCATGATGTGCTCCTTGGTTGAAGGGGAGAAGGGGTGCCGCCCGCGCAAGGGGAGGGGGAGAGTGCGCGGGCGGCGGCCAGCCCGTCCGGGGGGAAGGACGGGCCGGAAAGCCTAGATGCTGTCGACCAGGACGATTTCGGCATCCTCGATCGCGGTGATGGTGATGGGCGCGCCGCCAATGATCGCCGCGCCATCGCGTGCTTCAAACGTCTCGCCATCGATAGTGATCCGTCCCGTCGCGGGCACGAGATAGAGATGGCGTCCTTCCGCACTGTCATAGGTCACGCTCTCACCCGCACGGATGGTGCCGCTCAGCAGGCGCGCGTCGGCGCGGATACGCAGGGCTTCCGCGTCCTCGTCATAGCCGCTGGCCAGCACGATCAGCTTGCCCGACCGCTCGCCACGCGGAAACGGCTTGGCGCCCCAGCTTGGGCTGCCGCCGCGTGCGCGCGGGATGACCCAGATCTGGAACAGGGTGGTCGTTACGTCCTCCAGATTATATTCGGCGTGCCGGATGCCGGTGCCGGCCGACATGACCTGAACATCGCCCGCTTGCGTGCGGCCCTGATTGCCCAGGCTGTCCTTGTGCGTGATCGCGCCGGTGCGGACATAGGTGATGATTTCCATGTCGGCATGGGGGTGGGGCGGAAAGCCCGAACGCGGGCCGATCTCGTCATCATTCCATACCCGGATCGCACCCCAGTGCATGCGATCGTCGTCATGATAATCGGCGAATGAAAAATGGTGGCGGGCGTTCAGCCAGCCATGATCGGCATGACCCAGCGACGCGAAGGGGCGGCGCTCGATACGGTTTGCGGTATGCGTGTTCATATCCTTGCCTTTCCAGATATCGACCGGACTTCCGGCTTGCTTTCCGCCAATCTAGTGATCAGGATCGTTTCCGAAACACGCAGCATCGAAACGGATTGTTTCCCCATGCGACTACCTGATTTTGAGGCCTGGGCGATGTTCGCCGCCGTGGTCGAACATCGCAGCTTCACCGACGCGGCCAGGGCGCTGAGCGTGTCGAAAGCCACTGTGTCCAAGGCCGTGACCCGGCTGGAAGAGCATCTGGATACCAGCCTTTTCAACCGCACCAGCCGCCGTCTGGCGTTGACCGAAAGCGGCAAGAGGCTGGCTGACCATGCCCATCGCATATTGGCCGAAGGGCAGGCGGCGGAGGAAGCCGCGCGCGAGGAAACTGCCGACCTGTCGGGTGTCGTCCGGCTTGGCGCGCCGATGAGCTTTGGCCTGTTGCGCATCGCCCCGCTGATCGCCCGCTTCACGCAGGAACATCCGCTGGTCGATATCGACCTGCATCTGTCCGACGCGCATATCGACCTTATCGAAATGGGACTGGATGCGACCATCCGCATCGCCGACATGCCCGACAGTTCGCTCCGCGCCCGCCGTCTGGCCGACGTGGATATTCATGTCGTCGCGTCACCCGCCTATCTGGGGGCGCGGGGACGGCCCATGCATCCGTCCGATCTGAGCGGTCATGACTGCTTCTGCTATTCCAATGTCACTACGCCGGACGTGTGGCGCTTTGCCGGACCGGGGCAACAAAATGTGGTGGTGCAGGTCCGATCGCGCCTGACCGTCAATAGCGGCGACGCGATGTTGCCGGCCCTGCGCGCCGGCGTGGGCATCGCCCGGCTGCCCGATTTCATCGTGGGTGAAGCGCTGGCCAGCGGCGAACTGGAAGAGGTGCTGGTCGATTGGCGCGCGCCGCCCTTTGGCCTCCATCTCGTCACGCCGCCGTCGCGATTGCGCCCCGCCCGCGTCGATGCGCTGCTGGATTTCATCACCCGGCACCATGGCTGCTGATGCTCGTTTCGCAGGTGAATCATTCTTGACTCGCGGAGAATCGTTTCGGCCTCAACTCTTTGTAAATAGATTCGTTTTTTGGCGACTCGTGGATTTCTGCGGGTTAGCGAAAAATTAACCTTTGTCCTTCAGAAGTTTTTTGGTTAATGAATTGGAGTAGATGCCGTTCTGGTGGGGTGAACGGACCTGCGACGCAAAGGGGCTTCACATGCGCGTGCTGCTGATTGAGGATGAACCGACCACCGCCAAGGCGATTGAGCTGATGCTCACGACCGAAGGTTTCAATGTCTACACAACCGATCTGGGCGAGGAAGGTCTCGATCTCGGCAAGCTGTATGATTACGACATCATCTGCCTGGATCTCAACCTGCCCGACATGCACGGCTATGACGTGCTGAAGAAGCTTCGCGCTGCCAAGGTGCAGACGCCGGTGCTGATCCTGTCGGGTATTGCCGAAATGGACAGCAAGGTCCGCTCCTTCGGCTTTGGCGCCGACGATTATGTGACCAAGCCCTTCCATCGCGAAGAGCTGATCGCCCGTATCCACGCCGTGGTGCGCCGGTCGAAGGGCCATTCGCAATCGGTCATCCGTACCGGCAAGCTGGCCGTCAACCTGGACGCCAAGACGGTGGAAGTGGACGGCAACCGCGTTCACCTGACCGGCAAGGAATATGCCATGCTGGAGCTGCTCTCGCTCCGCAAGGGCACGACCCTGACCAAGGAAATGTTCCTCAACCATCTTTATGGCGGGATGGACGAGCCGGAACTCAAGATCATCGACGTGTTCATCTGCAAGCTGCGCAAGAAACTGGCGCTGGCCTGCAACGGCGACAATTATATCGAAACCGTCTGGGGCCGTGGCTATGTGCTGCGCGATCCGGAAGAGGCGCTGGAAGAACAGGCCAAGGTCGCCTGACGCTTTCGCGCGTCATGCGCTAAACGGGGGGTGTAAAGGCCGGTGATCCGACAGGATCATCGGCCTTTTCCGTTGTGACGGGGCCGGGCCTGCCATAGGAGAATGTCCGCCAAGGATATAATTTCCCAGGAGAGGCCATGACGACCCGCCATCTGATTGATCCAGAAATCGTCCCCGTGCTCGATTTTCTGCCAGATCTGGACCTGAGCCACGATGCGCTGCCGATCATGCGGGCGGGCATGGCTGCGATGGAACGGCCTGGGCCGGTGGCAATTCCCGACATTCGCATGATCCCCGGTCGCGATGGCGCGCCGGATGTGCCGCTTCATATCTTCAATGCCGATCCTGCCGCTCGGCCCCGTCCAGCCATATTGCACATCCATGGCGGTGGCATGGTGATGGGGACGGCTGATGCGGCGAGCCGCTCGATCGGGCCGATGGCAGAGGCCATGGGGTTCGTCGCCGCCTCCGTCGATTATCGACTGGCGCCCGAAACAGCCTTTCCGGGGCCACAGGAGGATTGCTACGCCGCGCTCGCGTGGCTGGTCGCACAGGCCGATACGCTTGGCATCGATCCGCAGCGCATCGTCGTGTTGGGGGAAAGCGCCGGTGGCGGGCTGGCGGCGGCGCTGGCGCTGATGGTGCGGGACCGGGGCGACATGGCGCTGGCGGGACAAATGCTCATCTATCCCATGCTGGACCATCGCACCGGCGGAGCGGAATGCCGCTGGCAATCGGCAGGCACCGGCGAATTCATCTGGACACGCGCTTCCAACCAGTTTTGCTGGGACGCATTGCGCGGCGATTATGGCTGCGACGATGCGCGCAAGGGCTGGTTCTCTCCGGCGCTGGCGGATGATCTGGCTGGATTGCCGCCGACCTATGTGGCGGTCGGGGCGCTCGATCTGTTTCTCGACGAGGATCTGGATTTCGTACGGCGTCTGGCCGGGGCAGGGGTGCCGGTGGAATGTCATGTCTATCCGGGCGCGATCCATGCTTTCGACATCGTGGCGACCGCGCGCGTCGCGCAGCAATCGCGCAATGACCTGACCGGCGCAATCCGCCGGATGCTTGCTCTCGATTGATGCAAAAATGGGCCGACGATCCGGTCTGGATCGTCGGCCCGGTCAGGCGACGGGGCGGGATATGACGGCTTGGAACTTGGCCGCCATCCCCCTTTCCCCTGCGGGGTCAATCTTCCGCCTGACTTTCAGGAGCGGCGCTGGTCGAACCAGCAGTTTGTCCACCCCCTGAAACCTGGCCGCTGGCGTCGATCGATGCAGCGCCGTTTACAGCGCCGGTTGCGCTGCCAACGGTCGATCCTGCCCGATCACGAACCGCGCCAACGGCCTGTCCAGCCCGGTCCTTGGTTGTACTGACGGCACCGTTCGCACGATCCCGTACTGCCCCGACGCCATTGGCGGCCCGATCACGCACATTGCCCACGGCATTGCGCGCATCGCTGGTACCCAGCGTGTCGACCGCCAGACTGCCACCCGCCGATCCGCTGGCCGAACCCGACGCGCTGCCGCTGCGGCTCTTGTCCCGGCGGGTCAGTGAACCGCTGGCATTGCCATCGGCCCGGCCATTGCCCGATCCGTTCGCGCCGACCCGGCCATTGTCGAGGTCGATGCTGCGGTCGAGGCCGATGCCACCGCTGCCCGACCCGCCCAGCGTGCCGCCCAAGCTGCCGCCTACGCCGCCGATCGACCCGCCCAGCAGACCGCCACCGCCACCGCCGCCCAGCAACTGGGCCGATGCGGGAACCGCGGTCAGCGTTGCGATACAGGCCGCCACGATCATGAACTTGCTCTTCATCGCTTGTCTCCTTGTTGACTGTCGATGCAATGCAGGGACAACGGGAGGAGACAGGCGTTTAATCCCGCGCTGGCGGAAAAAATCGTAACCGATTAAAAATTAGTCATTATTTCTGCATGTGGCGCAAATGATCCCCTTGCCGAAGCCGCGCGCCTTGCCCTTTGGCGCCTCCACTTCAGCCAGCAGCGCATTCAGGCTGCCCCGCACCAGCAGCCGCCCCGCGACCAGCGGCGCGGCAAAGCTGGTGCCGCGCACCGCGCCCTTGCCGCCGTCACTGCGCGCTGCGTTCATGTCCGCGCCCGGTGCGGCAAAATCGACATGGGCGGCGCGGCCTGCTTCAGGCAACAGGCGTCCGCGTCCGTCAATGCCGGTGACGGCGACCACATCCGTATAGGAAGCGGGGTAGGCGGGCGGTGCTGCCGGGCCGTCATTGCCCACCGCTGCGACCACCGTGACGCCCTTGTCGCGCGCCAGCCGGATCGCCCCCGCCAATAGCGGATTGTCCGGTCCGACCAGGCTGACCGTGACGACCGGCACGCCGCGCGCTGCCATCCAGCCCAGCGCGCGCACGATCGCAAAGGCGCCGCCGCCCGCCGGATCATCGCCATAGACGTCCGCGACCAGCAAGGGCGCGCCCGGCGCCGCGCCGCGCACGCTGCCTGTCCCGCTGATCAGCGAAGCGACCGCCGTGCCATGGGCGCTTGCGCGCGGCGCGCCACGCGCGAAGCCACGCTGTTCGACCGGCCCCGTCAGCGCCGGATGGCGCGCGACGCCGCCGTCGATCAGTCCCGCTGCGCCGCGTCCGACCGTACCGCCTCCAGCCAGTACCCCCACTGCCGCGCCATTGGCCGACCCGCCGGGGAAATAGAGATTGTCGGCGCTGGCCTGCGCCCTGGGCGCGATCCTGCGCACATCCTTCAGCGCCCGCGCCAGACTGCGGCCCTGCGGCACCTGCAACCGCGCAATGGTCAGGTCCAGCCCGTCCACCGCCTCGTTATCCACGCCAAAACCCGCGGCTTTGAGCGCGTCGAGACTGGCGGCATCCGCGCCGGTCAGCAATATCACTCCCCGCCGCGCGGGTTCGCGCCGGTCGTCCAGTTCGACCCTATCGCCATGCCGCCGCAGCAGATCGCCCACCCGTGTCGCGCGCGCCGCCACCAGCCGATCGGCCAGCCGCGCCGGGGACAGGCGCTCCAGTCCGCTGCCCTCGACCAGCCCGTCGACCCGGTTCAGCACATCGGGCACCACCTGCCCGACGGGCCCGCTGCCGCCCAGCAGTTGCGCCTGTGCGCCCGGCGCAATCAGCATCAGCCCGGCGATCATCCAGGGGCGGGTCAATTTCATGGCGTCGTCACCGGTCCTTTCGGGTGCATGATAAACCATCGCACGAATATTTCCGTTTTTTCCTCGGCTGTGGGATGAAACGACCGGGCAGGCACGTTTCATCCCAGGAACATTGTACGGAGGCCCGATGTCGTTCGAGCATGATTTGCTGGCGATCCTGCCCAGGTTGCGGCGCTTTGCCGCCAGCTTGTCGCGCGATCGTGCCGATGGCGACGACCTGTGCCAGGCCGCGCTGGAGCGGGCGCTCAAGGCGCGCGACCAATGGCAGCCGGGCACTCGCCTCGACAGCTGGATATATCGGATCATGCGCAACCTGTGGATCGACGAAGCCCGCGCGCGCCAGCGGGCGGCCAGGACATTCGCGCCGGAGGAAGCGGGCGAGCATGTCGGTCATGCCGGCGATCATGACATAGAAACGCATATGCGCCTGTCCGACGTGGATCGGGCGATGCAGGCGCTGCCGGATGAACAGCGCGAAGCCATCGCGCTCGTGCTGGTGGAGGGCCTGTCCTACAAGGAGGCCGCCGCCGTGCTGGGGGTGCCGATGGGCACGCTGACATCGCGGCTGGTGCGCGGGCGCGGGGCGCTCATTGAACTGATGGGGGAAGCGGCATGACCGATATTGACGAAGCCATGCTGATCGCACTGGTCGATGGCGAACTGGATGATGTGACCCGCCGCCGCGTCGAACGCGCCATGGCGGAAGACCCTGCACTGGCCGAGCGCGTGGCGATGCACCGCCGGTTGCGGGAGCGGCTGGCGGGCCATTATGCGCCGATCGCGCAGGAACCGCTGCCTGAGGCAATGCGCGCTCTGGTGGAGGATAGCGCCAGGGTCGTGCCTTTGGCGCGTCCTGCGCCGCGCTGGCGGGGATGGGTGACGGGTGGCGCGATCGCCGCAAGCCTCGTGCTGGGCCTTGGCCTTGGTCGCCTGAGCGGCGGGGAGGGCGGACCGATCGGCGTGCAGAATGGCGTCATGATCGCGCAGGGCGGGCTGGCGCAGGCGCTCGACACGCAACTGGCCTCGGCACAGGGCGATGGCGAGATCCGCATCGGCCTGACCTTCCAGCGCAAGGGCGGCGGCTGGTGCCGCAGCTTCGACGGGACACTCGCGGGCGTTGCTTGTCGTGAGGGCGATGGCTGGCAAGTGCAACAGGCGCTGCCCGGCGCGGGGCAGGCGCATGGCTATCATCAGGCGTCGTCAGCGGACGTGCGGGTCATGGCGACGGTCGACGCGCTGATCGAAGGCGCGCCCGTTGACGCGGCGGGGGAGAAGGCCGCGAAGGCGAAGGGCTGGCGTTAGGGACCACCGCCCGTTCGCTCTTCGCGTCGCTATTCCTGATGGCGTTTCAGTCCGCCGCCAGCCTAGACATGCTCCACCGCATGGCCCGCACAACATGCGGCCCGGCTCGATTCCACATATTCGGCATCGTGCCACCAGAAATGCTGGTGGGCGTCGGCCAGCATCGGTAGCACCGGCGTCAGGTCCGCTTGCGGCTTGGCACCCACGAACGGGGCCATCAGAGCATCGGGTGTATGGACCACGCCGTTTGCCACCACCTGCCGGACATTGGCGACGGCGCTGACGTCCCTCAACGGATCACCCTCCACCAGGATCAGGTCCGCCAACATGCCGCGTTCGATCCGGCCGATCTGCTCGTTCAGAAATTCGCCCGACCAGCGCGTCGTCATCATCAGCGCGTCGAACGGAGACACGCCATATTTCACCATGCCCCGCAGGTTGAGGTGCAGGCTGATCGCGGTAAGATCAATCGGCGCGTCGGTGCCGGACAGGGGGTGCCATCCCGCCGCCAGCATCTGCTTGATCTGTGCCACCTGCCGTTCCAGCGAGGCCAGCATCACCGCGCCGCCTTCGCCCGACATGGCCTTGACCCGTCCGGTCAGCTTGGCGAACTCCCAGTCGGGATAGAGGGTGGTGATCCGGGGATCGCGGGTGAAGCTGTCGTCCAGCCCCAGCAGCGCAGTCGCGGCGAACAATGTTGGCGTCCGTCCGGCCCTGGCGGCAGAGAACAGATCATTGACGTCATGATAGCCACCGCCCAGCCCCGTGACGGTGCGCGAATAGCCATAGCGGTTGGTCGCGCCGATATGCTCCATGCAGTCCATGCCGCTGTGAAGCGCGGGATAATGATAGTGGGATGACAAGGGCATCCCCATCCGGTGCGATGCGTCGACCACTTCCTTCTGCGTGTCGTGGCGCAGCCGGACATAGGTTTTGACCATGTCATAATCGAGCAGGCGCGCCCGCTCCAGTTCCAGCGTCATCTGCCCCGGTTCGGTCACTGGCCGCATGAAATTGTAGAAGATGCGCCCGCCATCGATTGCTTCGCCCGTGGCGTAATGGCGCGCGGCGATCCGCTTGCCGCTCTGGATTGCCTCGCGATCCTCGACCATGTGATAGGCCGGACAGCCCGGTGATCGCGTCGCGGTGATACCCATGGCGAGCCAGAGACGCCCCATCCGGTCGCCATAGCCATAGCCCGCCATCTGCCGGTGGGTGTGCATGTCGATAAGGCCCGGCATCAGCGTCAGGTCCGGCGCGTCGATAAAGCGGGCATTGGCGTCGGACGGCGCGCCGCCATCATGCGGCGTGACCGCGGTGATGACGTTGCCGTCGATCACCACGTCGACGCCGCCCTTGTAGGCCGGGGACAGCGCGTCCCAGACTTTGCCAGCCCTGATGACGGTGCGACCCGAAGGCTTGGCATTGGCCCATGTCAGGCGGCAAGGCACGGTCTGCGGCTTGCCGCCTGAGACCGGGACGAGCCGCAATTTTCCGCCGCTCAGATACAGGAGTGACCGGGAATCCCCGCTCCAGCTTGGCGCATCGGCTAGTTCGGTGCTGACCTGGCGCGGCGCGCCGGTGAAGCTGCCGTCCGGTGCGACGGGCGCGACCCAAAGCGTGCTGGCGAAGACGAAGGCCATTGCCTTGCCATCGGGCGACCAGACCGGCCCGTCATGGCCGCGCGTGCCGAGCGACTTGCCGTCGAACACCGGGCGATAGGTGCCTTTGCCGGTCGCCAGATCGATCGACAATATCTGGCTCGCCCCTTCGCGATAGCGGCCCGTCACCGGCTTGAAGGCGGCATAGGCGATGGTCTGGCCATCGGGACCGAAACTGGGCCGCCCCGGTTCCCAGATCGCGTCGAAGCGCTTGCGCACTGTGCCGCTCGCGACTTCGACGGTATGGAGCGCGCCTTCCTGATCCAGAAAGGCAATCAGCTTTCCGTCCTGCGACCAGCTGCCCCAGGCGACGGCCTTGTCCGGGATGTTGGTCAGTTGCCGTTCCTTGCCAGTGCTGACGTCATGCAGCCACAGGTCCAGCGTGCCGCCCCGGTCGCAACTATAGGCGATCGTCCCGCCGTCTGGCGACCAGGCCGGATCGCATTTGTGGAAGGCGTCGCCCACGATGATGCGGGGCGTCCCGCCGACCGGCATTAGATAAAGATCATTGAGCGCGGCAAAGACGATCTGCTTGCCGTCAGGCGACAGCATCGGCGCGGCAATGCCCATGACGGGTTTTGGTGTCGTGGAGGTGAAATCGCGCGCCTTCTTTTTGTAATCGGGCGTCGTTACCGGGATCTCCGCAGTGAAGGGCACGACCGTCGCCTTACCGCCCTGCCACCGCCGCAACTTGCCGCCGGAGCCATAGAGGATCGCACCATCCGCCGTGAAAGCGGGGCGGAAAGGGTAGAGATCTTCGCCCTCGACAACACTCTCGCCGTCCACGACCAGCGTTACCGAGCCGGGCTGGACGCGCGTATAGGCGATACGGCCGTCCGGCGCGAAGGTCGGGGCCATGATCGCCGACGGATTGAAGCGATCGGGGGAGGGGGGCACTGATGCCGCCTCGCTGACCGCGCCGGTTGCCACATCGGCGATAACCAGTTTCGTACCGCCCGCCACATAGGCGATCCGCTGACCATCGGGCGACCAGCACGGTTCGCTGTCATTGCTCGTTCCGCTGGACAGCGGCGTCACCCGACCCGACGCCACATCCAGCAGATAGATGGCGTAGCGCCCGTCCGCCCGATCGCTGGAAAAGGCGATGGTCCGGCCATCGGGCGACCAGCGCGGTTCACGATCGTCCAGCAGCCCGTCCGTATGCTGGCGCATGTCGCTGCCATCGGCCGCGACCGACCAGATGTGGAAATTGCCGCTGCGATAGGATTGGAACGCAATGCGCTTGCCATCGGGCGACCAGTCGGGCTGGGCCAGATCGTCAAAATCGCCGGTCAGCCGTTTCAGCGGTCCGCCAGCGACCGGCATCGTCCACAAGATGCCGAGCAGGTCGAAGGCGATCCGGCTGCCATCGGGCGACAAGGAGAGTGCGACATTGGTGGCGTCCTCTACACGCACCATCGTTTCCTTGCCTGCCCCCGGCGCGCCGTCCGATTGCGCGACCGATGCAACGCTGCCCGCCGCCAGCAAGCCGATCCCACTCGCCGCAATCGCCTCGCGCCGGCTCACGCCCGGTTCGTTCTTCATGCCTAGAACTCCAGATTCAGGCGGCCATAATAAAAGCCCCCGCTAATGCCATAGGGGGCATAGCTGTTGTAGAGAAAGCCGACGAACTGGTTTACCGGCTTCAACTTGTTGGGATAGGTATTCAGCAGATTGTTCGCGCCAACCGAAAGCTTGATCCCCTTGGTCAATTTATACCCGATCTCCAGATCGACGATGACCTTAGGCTTCAATTCTTCGTCCACAAAATCGCGGAAGCAGACAGGGCTCACGACATTGACTGCGCACGCGGTAAAGTCGGCCGTGTGAAAGGCGGTGGCATTCGCGCGCTGCGTGATCTTGCCAAAGCGCGTGGCACGCAGGTTCATGTTGAAATCATCCTTTTCCCAAAGGACGTTGGCGATGAACTTGTTGCGTGGAGTGCCCTCGGTCAGGTCGCCCTGCTTGGTTCGGCCGATCAGCGCCAGGCCGGATGCGGCAATCGGTCCGGGGACAGGATCGATATGGGTGAAAATGGTCTTGTTGAAATTGGCCGACAGGCTGATCGTCGCCAGGCCCATGTCACCAAGCCCCGCCCGATAGGTACCGACAATGTCCAGGCCGCGCGTCCGCGTGTCGGCGGCGTTGGAGAAGATCAGGCCACCGGCAATCCCGTAAATGCCGGCCGCTTCCAGCGCATTGATGACTACCGGGCCGCTCAGCGTTTCGCTCAGCAGGATGCGGTCCTTGATCTTGATCTGATAGGCATCGACCGTGATGTTCAGGTTCGGCGCTGGCGTCAGCACGATGCCCGCAGAGAAGTTGACGGACTTTTCAGGCTTGAGCGGCACCGCGCCCAAAGCCTTGGCCGCCGCACCCTCGACCGGCAATGCCTGCACCGGCAACAGGACGCTGACGCCGTTCTGGATCACGCCGATGGTGGAGGATGACGCGTAATGCTGCTGTTGCAGGGTGGGTGCGCGAAAGCCGGTGCTGGCCGTGCCACGGATGGCGAAGCCGCGCATCGGTTCGATGCGCAGTGACGCCTTGCCGGTGTCGGTGGTGCCAAAGTCGGTATAATCCTCGTGCCGCCCGGCGAGGCCGAATTCCAGCCCTTCGACGATCGTGCCTTCCAGGTTGAGATAGGCGCTCCAGTTGCTGCGGCTCCAGCTTCCCGTGCCTTCGGGAACGAAACCCGTCACGCCCTGCGCGCCGACGCCGGTGCGTTGCCGACCTGCGAGCCAGGCACCCGGCGGCGACACATATTTGCCGTCGATATAGGATTCCGGATCGCCAGCGCCGATCATGAACTTGTTTTTCTTATATTCCGCCCCGACCGCGACAGACAGCGGCCCGGCCAGGCCGACATCCAGTTCCTTGCTGAAATCCAGATTGTTGGTCCATTCGTCGAACCGGATCTTGCCCAGATAAAAGTTCGTCGGACTTGCCGTGCCCATGGACGGGTTGAGCGACGTCGTCTGCTTATACTTCACCTCATTCTGCGAATAGGTGGAACTCAGGTCGAAATGCACGCCGCCGCCGATTTCCCCGCGCACGCCCAGCGCATATTGGAAATCCTCGTCATAGACATGGATGCGCGGGATATAGCCTTCGGGATAGATTTCGATGATATTGTTGAGCGCGGCGGGCGTGCGGTAGGTCAGCCAGCCTGCGGCGTGGCGCTTGGAATAGGTGCCAAAGCTGTAGGCTTCCACGCTGCCACCGATCGGCAGCATGGCGTCATAGCTGACATTGCCGCCGATGACTTCGGGCTGGCCGGCCTTGCCGCGGTAGCGGTCGAGGGCAGGATTGTCGTTCCGCGGATCGCCGGTGGGATAATAGGTGCCAGCGATCGGCGAGCCCTTCACGATCGTCCCGGCCTGTAGGACGCCATCCGCCGCAAGGTGAATATAGCCGCCGTCCGGGCCGATCGCGAAGCCGTTGTCCAACTGCCAACGCCCCTGTTCGCCGCCATTGTCCATCGTGGTGCCCAGCGTCAGCGCCGCACCCCCGGCCGTATCGTTTTTAAGGATGATGTTGACCACACCGGCAATGGCGTCAGAACCATATTGCGCCGATGCGCCATCGCGCAGCACCTCGATCCGCTGGATCGCATTGCCGGGGATCAGGTCCAGGTCCGGCGGCGACTGGCCATTCTGCACTGACCCGTTGATGAACAATGTCGCCGAATTATGCCGCCTTTTGCCGTTCACCAGTACCAGCAACTGGTCCCCGCCAAGGCCGCGCAGCGACAGGGTACGCACCGCCCAACTGGCGCCCGCACCATTGTTCGACACGTTGATGGACGGAACCAGTGTCCCCAGCAGGTCGCGAACCGACTGTTTGCCGCTCGCTTCCAGATCCTTGGCGCCCAGAACGTCGATCGGCGCCAGGCTGTCGGCGACAGTGCGGTTGGTCGCGCGCGTGCCGGTGACGATGATCGGCGTTGAATCCTCGATCGGTTCGGGGGCGGGGGCGAGCGCGGCCGGGGCGACGCTGCCCGCTGTCCCAGCCTGCGCGAACTGGAGCGAGAGCGGACTGCGCCGCGCCGCGCTGCGATTGGCCGGGGCAGCCAGCGCGATCACGCCTGCGCCCGCCTGTTCCATTTTCAGGTCAGTGCCCGCCAGCAGACGCCCCAGCGCCTCCTGCGTCGACAGCCAGCCCTGGATGCGGCGACTGCGGATCGCGGCCACCTCGTCATAGGGGAACAGGATACGCACGCCCGATTGCGTGGAAAGCTGGCGCAGCGCGCTGCTGAGCGGCTGGACATGAATGTCGAACTTGTGACGCTGAGTGAGCGCCAAGTCCTGTTTTGCAGCTGCGAAGGCTTGAGATGAAGGCACGAGGCATGAGGCCAGGCAAAGCCCGGTTAACGCATGAATAGCACGCATGATCTGTTCCCCTGGATGGCAGCATCTGGGCCGCTCTGTCTTTTAGAAACGAAGCAAAGGTAGCAATCCGCTATGGATTTTCCTGGCCGCGAATCGGCGCCCGACTTTCAACAGCTTATGGCCGCCAACGCAGTATCATCGGCATGCTGCGACGCAAAAAATAACGAGTGAAGCCAGTCAGTCGTTGGTCTGGAGAAACCAGCGCTCCGTACCTTGCAGGCCGATCGCCGTCAGTCGCCCCGAATAATAGGCGCCCGTGTCGATGCCGATCCGGTTGGGGTGAAGATCGACATCGTCAGTGATACTATGGCCATGCACGACCATCTTGGGATGTGCGCCTTCATGATCCAGAAATTCGCGTCTTATCCAGCGCAGATCGGCCCCGTTCTGCGCGTCGATCGCCACGCCCGGCCGGATACCGGCATGAACGAACAGATAATCGTCCATTTCGACCTGATCGGGCAGGACGTCGAGAAAATCGACATGCTCACGCGGAACATTGTTCAGCATCCATGCCACGACCTCTTCATCGGTCATGACGCCGAACAATAATGGGTCAAGCCCGTAACTGGCCAGAGTCGCCGCACCCTCCATCCGGCGGAAAACAGGCACCGCCCGGACTTCGCCTCGCGCCGCCAGGACGAAAATCTCCTCATGATTGCCTTTCAGGCAGCGCACGTCGCCGCCTGAAGCGACCATGGCCATCACCCGGTCGATCACCTGCCGGGATGATGGGCCGCGATCGACCAGATCGCCCAGCAGGATGATGTGCGGGGGCATCGCGCCCCGTTGGGCGTCATCCTGCGCAATCAATATAAGCAGCGCGTCGAGCAGGCTGGCGCGGCCATGCACATCGCCAATCGCGTAAACGCGGCGGTCGCCTATGCTCGGCGGGGGCAACGCCTCAGTCGGCGTTCCGCGTGCCAGCCATGTCCGCAACCATTTCATGAGCCATAGTCTGGCACGTCGTCACAGGCGGGGCAACGTCACGCCCTGCTGCCCCATATATTTACCTGCCCGGTCGGCATAGCTGACCTCGCACGGTTCATTGCCCTTCAGGAACAGGAACTGGCATGCGCCTTCATTGGCGTAGATCTTGGCGGGCAGGGGCGTCGTGTTGGAAAATTCCAGCGTAACATGCCCCTCCCAGCCCGGTTCCAGCGGGGTGACGTTGACGATGATGCCGCAGCGGGCATAGGTCGATTTGCCCAGGCAAATCACCAGCACGTCGCGCGGTACGCGGAAATATTCGACCGTGCGGGCCAGCGCGAAGCTGTTGGGCGGGATGATGCAGCAGTCGGTCTTGCGATCGACAAAGCTGTTGGTGTCGAAATTCTTCGGATCGACGATGGTGCTGTCGATATTGGTGAAAATCTTGAACTCGTCCGCCACCCGCGCGTCATAGCCATAGGATGACAGGCCATAGCTGATGCAATTGTCGCGCCGCTGGCTCTCCACGAACGGCTCGATCATGGCGTTGCTCAGTGCCTGCTCGCGAATCCATTTATCCGACAATATCGACATGGGCAGTTCAGTTCTTCCTGACAGGAGTGATGCCAAGGTCCGCCGGACCAAAGGCATGGGGCAGCAATGCCGCGACGCTATGTTCGACTATCTGTCCGCCATCGGGCGTCGCGCAATAGATGGCCAGCGGGCGTCCGGCCATCTGTTCGGCTTCGTTCATGACCTGGCGGCAGCGTCCGCATGGGGTGACGATCGCCTGGCCAGCGCCATCCATGGCGCCACCAACCACGGCGATGGCGGCGACACCGGCGAAGCGGCCCTGCGCATTGACCGTCGCCAGTGCGACCGTTTCGGCGCACAGCGACAGGCCATAGCTTGCATTTTCGAAATTGCAGCCGGTGACGATGCTGCCATCGGTCAGCCGCACCGCAGCGCCCACGGCAAAGCGGCTATAGGGTGCATGAGCGTTGGCCATCGCCGCGCGCGCAGCCGCCACCAGTTCCGCAATTTCCGCCTCGCGCGTCATGGCGCCACCACATCCCATCTGACCGGACCGTCGATCCCGTCGATATGCCGCATGTCGCTGGCTGTCCACATCACCCAGCGCCTGGTGGCGTAATCGGGCGGGAAGAAATTGCCGTCCAGCCACAGCGTGCGGTTGATGCCAGAACCGATGTCATAGCTTTTGTCGAAATCCTCGGTCACGTTGAGCAGCACCGTCTTGCCCGCATGGCTTTCGACCAGATTGACCAGCGTATTGAGTTCCGACAGCAATAGGTCGCGCCCCGGCCGCGCGGTGCAGCTAGGGTCGAACGCCAGGCGGATAACCGGGGGCAGGGCGGCATTGTCGCGCGGCACCGTGGTCATGAAGCGGGTCGCCTGATCGCTGGCCAGCCGACACAGGCTGAATTCCAGCATCGCGCCATAACGCATCCCGGCGGTGCGCGCGCCGCGCCAGTTGACGGCAAAGTCCGGGTCGCGCCAGTCTGCGCCCTTGGCCGCGCGGATATAGGCGAAATCCGCCCCCTGCGCCGCCAGCGTCCCCCAGTCGATCGGGCCATTGTCGGAACTGACTGTCAGCCCCTGCACGGGATAATCGTCCCGGCTCGGCGCCCAGTTGCGCGCATAGAAGAACAGCGCCAGCGCCAGCACGGCGACCAGCGTGAGCGCCAGCGCGACACGGACCAGCAATCCCCCCAGAGTCAGTCGCCCGATTGTCCCTACCCCTTGATATGCAGCACGCAGATCAGCGTGAACAAGCGACGCGCCGTATCGAAATCGACCTCGATCTTGCCCTCCAGCCGCTCACGCAGCATTTCCGCCGCGTCATTGTGAATGCCGCGCCGGGCCATGTCGACCGTTTCGATCTGCGCGGGCGAGGCATTGCTGATCGCCTGATAATAGCTGTCGCATATGGCGAAATATTCGCGAATCGGTCGCCGGAACCGGCCCAGCCCCAGGATGACGGCTTCGAGCGGGCTGTCATCGTCGCGGTTGATCTCTATCACCAACCGGCCTTCCTCGACCCGCAGCACGACCTTGTAAGGCCCGGCATAGCCGTCGGGATGCACGCGCTGGGGCGCGAACATATTATCCTCCAGCAGGTCGAAGATCGCGATGCGCCGTTCCTGTTCGACGTCGGCATTGCGCCACAGGATCGTCCGCTCGTCGAGCTTGATGTCTATGATGCGCGGGTCGGCCATATTGCGATCAGCCTCAGTGCGGCGACGGCCCGCGAAATGCAAGCAGGACTTGGCGATCATGCGCAAATGCGCGGCGGCCATCGCAGGGGCGGGCACTTATCCACAGCTAGCCATCGTCGTTTCAACCTTGGGCCTTGCACGCGGGCGGCGGGGGGAGGAATAGAGGGGCATGGTCGAACTCGTAAAAATGAACAATGCCGCCGAAACCGGCGCGCCTGAACTCCCCCGCAATGTGGAGGCGGAAGCAGCCCTGCTCGGCGCGCTGATGATCGACAACCGGCTGGCGGAGGATGTTCAGCTCAAGATCAAGGCCGAGCATTTTTTCGAGCCGATGCATGGCCGCATCTATGACGCGATCATGAAGCTGCTGGACCGCGACATGGTCGCCAATCCAGTGACGCTCAAACCCATGCTGGATCAAGACCCGGCGCTCAGGGAACTGGGCGGGGCGGGCTATCTGGCGCAGCTGACCGGCAATGGCGCTGCGCTGATCGGCGCGCGCGATTTCGCGTCGCAGATCTACGACCTGGCCCTGCTGCGACAGCTTGTCAGCGTTGGCCGGGAACTGGTTGAAAATGCAATGGATACGAGCGAGGATGTCAATCCCCGCGAACAGATAGAGGCGGCCGAAGTCGCGCTCTATAAAGTATCCGAAGGGGAAGGTGAGGGCGGATCGGTCAAGAGCTTTCTGGCCGCCTCTACCGCCGCCGTGCAGGTTGCCGAACGCGCGCTCAACAGTGGCGGCCATGTGTCGGGCATCACGACCGGCATCAACAGCCTGAACGCGAAAATCGGTGGTCTGCACAATTCGGACTTGATGATCCTGGCCGGTCGCCCTGGCATGGGCAAGACCTCGCTCGCCACCAACATTGCCTATAATGCCGCGTCCCGCTGGCTGCGCGACAATGCGGACGGCATCCCGCCCGAAAAGAATATGGGGGCCAAGACTGCCTTCTTCTCGCTCGAAATGTCCGCCGATCAGCTGGCGACCCGCGTGCTGGCGGAGCAATCGGGGATCAGCGGCGAAGCGCTGCGCATGGGCAAGATCAGCCGCGCCGATTTCCAGAACCTGTCCCGCGCCGCGCGGGAATTGCAGGAACTGCCTTTGTTCATCGACGATACGCCGGGCCTGACCATCGCGGCCCTGCGCACCCGCGCGCGCCGGTTGAAACGCCGCCACGATGTCGGCTTCATCGTCGTCGATTATCTTCAGCTGTTGCAGGGCACGGGGCGCGGCAACGAGAATCGCGTCAACGAAATTTCCGAAATTTCCCGTGGTCTCAAGACCTTGGCGAAGGAACTTCATGTGCCGGTGCTGGCCCTGTCGCAGCTCAGCCGCGCGGTCGAACAGCGCGAGGACAAGCGGCCGCAACTGTCCGACCTGCGCGAATCCGGCTCGATCGAGCAGGACGCGGACATGGTCTGGTTCGTGTTCCGCGAAGATTATTATGAAGCGGCCAAGGAACCCAAGGTCGAGGATGAAGCGGCCTATGCTGTCTGGCGTGAGAATATGGACCGCATCTACGGCCTGGCCGAAGTCATCGTCGCCAAGCAGCGCCACGGTTCGACCGGCCGCATCCGCATGAAGTTCGACGCGCGCATCACACGCTTTTCCGACATCGCTGACGATAGCTATCAGGATCTGGACTACGAATAATTCCTCCCCGGCACGGGGAGGGGGACCGTTTGCGTAGCAAATGGTGGAGGGGTGTCGCCCTATCGTTGGGGTGACACCCCTCCGTCTGACCTTTGGTCAGCCACCTCCCCTTGCAGGGGAGGATTTAGAAGTTATCCCATCTTCGCCCGCGCCGCGACGCGCGCTTCCAGCATCGACAGCGGCATCGCACCTTCCTCAAGGATGGCGTGGAACTGCTTGATATCGAAGCGGTCGCCCATGGCCGCCTGCGCCGCGGCGCGCGCTTTGGTCCATACGCCATGACCAACCTTGTAGCTGGTTGCCTGGCCCGGCTGCGTGCAATAACGTTCGACCTCTCGCTGGCAACGCGCCTGGGTGAAGCCTGTCTTTTCAACCATATAGGCGGTGGCCTTTTCACGGCTCCATTGCTTCGAATGAATGCCGGTGTCGACCACCAGCCGCGCTGCGCGGAACAGGAAGGATTGCAGATAGCCCGCCCGGTCGAGCGGGGTGGCGTAGCCTTTCAACTCGTCCGACAATTGCTCGGCATAGAGCGCCCAGCCTTCGCTATAGGCGCTCATGAAGGCGGTCTTGCGCAGCATGGGAATGTCGCCTGCCGTCTGCGCGGTCGAAATCTGCAGGTGATGCCCCGGCACCCCTTCATGATAGTTGAGCGCGGGCAGCGTATATTTGGGCCAGTCACCAATCGCCTTCAGATTGATGAAGAAGATGGCCGGGCGTGACCCGTCCAGCGCCGCGCGGTTATAATAGCCGTTCGATGCGCCATCCTGAATTTCGACCGGCACTGCGCGGATTTCCAGCGGCGTGTCGGGGATCGTGGCAAAGGCCTGCGGCAATTTCGCCTGCATCAGCTTGGCTTCGGCATTGAGTGCGGCGATCAGGTCGCTGCGCCCCTGCGCGGTATCGGGATAGAGCTGCGACGGGTCGGCATTGAGCGCGGCCAGCCGCTCGCCGACGCTTCCCTTGCTATAGCCCGCACCTTGCAGGATCGTGTCAAGCTGCGCGCTGATGTCGGCCACCTGTTCGACGCCCATGGCGTGAATCTCCGCCGCCGACAGGTCGGTCGTGGTCGCGCTCTTTAAGGCGGCGGCATAAATCTCCTCGCCGCGCGGGGTGCGCCATACCCCGTCGCCGGCCGCCGTCCTGGGCCGCAGCCCCTCGATCATCGCAATCTGTGCGTCGAGCGCGGGGTAGATGCTCTTTTCCACGGTCGCCGCCGCCGGGCCCTGCCAGTCGCCGCTGATGCCCTTCGCCGCCGCGCGCTTGACCAGCGACTGGACCAGGCTGCTGCTCGCGGCAGGCTGGTCGCGCAGTTTCTTCATCTGCACCAGCGTCAGGTCGAGCGACCAGCCAGGCGCCAGATAGCCGCGTGCCGCCTCGTCCCTTTGCATCGCGCTGTCGGTACGCAGGTTGCGGGCAAAGGCCTCCAGCCGCGCCAGATAGGCGTCGCAATCGGCGGCTGCATTGATGGTGTGGGCCGTGTTCAGGAAATCGGGCGTCGAAAAATAGCTGCCGCCCTGCTGAAAGATGCGATAGGGGCGCACCGCGCTATTGAGGCCGAAGGTCGCGGGAGCAACCGTCTGCTGCCCCAGCGAATAGAGGATCACGTCCAGGTTAAGCTGCTGCGGGGCGGACAGATTGGCTGTTTTGAACCCCTCCAGTTCCTTGATCGCCGCCTGCGTCATCGCCAGCCGCTTCATCATCGCCGACTTGCTATTGTCGTCCAACTGGCTCTTCGCCCCGGCCCGCGCGCCCTTGTCCAGCCCCAGGCTGGTCACGAAGGCAGGCGACAGGTCCAGTTGCCGATCGAAAATGGCAGTGAAAGCCGCCGATAGCCGCGCATCGTCGCTGCCTTGCGCAAGGGCGCGGGGGGCAGCGACAGCAATGGCGACGGCGCCGGAGGAGAGCAGAAAATCACGACGGTCCATAGCAGAGGCTCCCTTATCTTTGAATAGGGGAGACTCTTAAGCCGCAGATGCGATCCCTCCAGAGGCTTGTAATAAAGTTACGCAGCCACAATGGAAGATTACGCAGCGCCGTCAGAATACCGGCATATTGGCGGGGTCTTCCGGGTCCACCACTGGGATCGGCGTGACGGGCGAGTGGATCCCGCATTCCACCTTGTCCCATCCACGCCAGCGCCCCGCGCGCGGATCTTCACCCGGCAGTACCTTCGACGTGCAGGGTTCGCAGCCGATCGACAGATAGCCTTGGGCCTCCAGAGGGTGGCGGGGCAGGGCATGTTCGGCGAAATAGGCCTCCAGATCATCCTTGGTCCAGTCGCCCAGCGGATTGATCTTGAGCCGCCCGTCCTCGACCTCGAAGCGGGGCAGGTTCTGCCGTGTCACCGACTGGAACGCCTTGCGCCCGGAAATCCAGGCGTCCAGCCCATCCTTGGCGCGCTTCAACGGCTCCACCTTGCGGATGTCGCAGCAGCCATCGGGATCATAGGACCAGCGCAGGCCGGTCTCGTCCTTCTTCGCGATCACATCGGCAATCGGCGTTACCGTGCGGCTGTCGGTAAAACCGAAAGCGTCGATCAGCGTGTCGCGATAGGCCAGGGTTTCGGCAAACATCTTGAGCGTATCGACGAAAATGACCGGCACGCTCTTGTCCGCCTCCGCCACCAGATGCAGCAGCACTGCGCTTTCGGTGCCAAAGGAGGAAACGACCGCGACATTGCCCGCCAGCCCTTCGGCAAAGACGGATTTGAGCATGTCCAGCGTACCCACACCCTCAAACCGTGCATTGAGCGCGTCCGCATCGGCCTGCGTAAAGGCGGGGCGGGCGTCGATGATGTCGAGCGTGCGGGCGGCTTCAGCCATTGTGTGTCTCCGGGTGCCGCTTTGCCCAAATGGGCGTGCGGCCATCGATCGCCTTTTGATAGACGTCGTCATAGCGGTTGAGGGCGCGATCGACGGCGGCATCGTCCAGCGCCTTGGCGGGATGAAAGCTGTCAAAGCCGCAGCGGCGCATGGCGACGATCTGGTCGACCAGCACATCGCCTACCGCGCGCAATTCGCCGGTATAGCCCGCTTCGCGCAGGATACGCGCCGCCGAATAGCCGCGTCCGTCGCCAAAACCGGGGAAATTGACCTCGACCAGCGAAAGGCGGTCCAGATGCGGCAGCAATTCGCGCGCATCCTCGCCCGGTTCGATGCGGACGGCGGTGGCGTTGGACTGGCCGGTGAAGGATTCCACCGTCACGGCGGGTTCCTGCGTGGACTCGCCGTCGCGGAAGGAGAGAAATTCAACCATCTTACAATTTCCGTTCGGGCTGAGCGAAGTCGAAGCCTTTGCCAGAGCGAAGCGAAGGCGCTTCACTACGTTCAGCGGAACCCTTCGACAGGCTCAGGGCGAACGTCTGTTGTGTATAATCAACCATAGATCGCCTCCTTGAAGGGCTTCATGCCGATGCGGCGATAGGTGTCGAGGAAGCGTTCGCCGCTTTCCCGCTCGGCCAGATAGATGTCGGTGACCTTCTCGATCGCATCGACCACGCCGTCCTCGGAAAAGCCCGGCCCGGTGATCTGGCCCAGTGACGCATCCTCCGCGCCCGATCCGCCCAGCAGCAACTGGAAATTTTCCACGCCCCTGCGGTCCACGCCCAAAATGCCGATATGCCCGGCATGATGATGGCCGCAGGCATTGATGCAGCCGGAAATTTTGAGCTTCAATTCGCCAATCTCCGCCTGCCGATCCGCAGCGGCGAAGCGGGACGCGATCTTCTGTGCCAGGGGAATCGACCGCGCATTGGCCAGCGCGCAATAGTCCAGGCCAGGGCAGGCGATGATGTCGGTGATCAGGTCCAGATTGGCCTCTGCCAGGCCCGCCGCGACCAGCTTCTGCCAGATGGCACGCAGGTCCGCCTTCCTCACATGCGGCAGCACCAGATTCTGCGCATGGGTTACGCGCAGTTCATCGAAGGAATATGTCTCGGCCAGATCGGCGACCAGCGCCATCTGCTTCGCCGACGCATCGCCGGGGATGCCGTCAATCGGCTTCAGGCTGATGTTGACGATGGCATAGCCGGGCGCCTTGTGCGCCGCGACCTGCCGGTCGACCCACAGCGCGAAAGCCCGGTCGCTCCGGTCGATCTCGTCGGACAGGCCGCTTTCATAAGCGGGCGCGGCGAAGAAGTCGCGGATGCGCGCCAGTTCCTCGACCGGCGGATTGAGGCCCAACGCACGCATATGCGCAAATTCTTCCTCGACCTGCCGCTTATACTCTTCGACGCCGATTTCATGGACCAGGATCTTGATCCGCGCCTTGTACTTGTTGTCGCGGCGACCATAGCGATTATAGACGCGCAGGCAGGCTTCCAGATAAGAAATAATCTCATCTTCGGCCACGAAGTCCCTGATAAGCGGGGCAACCATTGGCGTGCGCCCCATGCCGCCGCCGGCATAGACTTCCGCGCCGACCACACCATCGCGCTCGACCAGTTTCAGCCCGATGTCATGCAGCCGCATCGCCGCGCGATCATCGTCCGACGCGATCACCGCAATCTTGAACTTGCGCGGCAGATAGGTGAATTCCGGGTGGAAGCTGGACCATTGGCGCAGCAGTTCGGCCCAAGGGCGGGGGTCCGCGACTTCATCGGCGGAAACGCCCGCATATTGATCGGAACTGATATTGCGGATGCAATTGCCGCTGGTCTGGATGGCGTGCATCTCCACCGTCGCCAGTTCGGCAAGGATGTCCGGCGCATCGGCCAGCTTGATCCAGTTATATTGCAGATTCTGGCGCGTGGTGAAGTGGCCGTAGCCCTTGTCATATTTGCCAGCAATCTCGCCCAGCTTGCGCATCTGCTTGCCCGACAGCGTGCCATAGGGGATGGCGACGCGCAGCATATAGGCGTGCAGCTGGAGATAGAGGCCGTTCATCAACCGAAGCGGCTTGAACTGATCCTCGGTCAGCGCGCCGGTCAGGCGGCGCTGGGTCTGGTCGCGAAATTCCTCGACGCGGGCGTCGACGATGGCCTGGTCATAGCTGTCATAACGATACATGGTTCAGATCACCCACTTGCCGATGTCGGCTTCGGTTGGTTGTTCGACAAGGTCGGGGCGCACGGTCGGTCCGAACGCGCGGATGCGGTCCTTGATATGCGCCGGGCGGACGCCATCCTCGTCACGCGTCGCATCGATCACATAGGCGCCCACGACGCGCAGAGCGGCCTCTTCCGCGCGCGCCAGTTCATCGCCATGCGTCCCGACATCGGTCGCATCGCTCACCTGCCGTGACCAGCCGTCGCCAGCCCACCAGATGACATCGCCCGACGCCAGATCATTACCCGTCAAAATCTTCACGAACGCGTCTCCGCCCCATATTCCTGTCTTTGCGCCCACCCCGCCAGCACATCGCGTGCCAGCGCATAGCGCGCCACTTCACCCACGACGATCAGCGCCGGGCTGACCACCGCTTCACGTTTCACCATGTCGCCAAGGTCGGCGAGCAAGGTGCGCAGCGTGCGCATGTCTGCGCGCGTGCCATTTTCCAGCACTGCGACCGGCAAAGCCGGTGACACGCCATCGGCGATCAGCTTGTCGGCGATCTGCGCCGCGGTCGCCACGCCCATATAGATGACGAGCGTGCGGCCCTTGCCCGCCAGCCCGGACCAGTCCTGATCGCTCAGTCCCTTGCACTGGCCCGCCACGAAACTCACTGCGCTGGATGCATCGCGATGGGTCAGCGGCAGTTGCGCCTGCGCCGCGCTGCCGATCGCAGCGCTGACGCCCGGTACGATTTCCACCGGCACACCTGCCGCGCGGCATGCTTCCAATTCCTCGCCACCGCGCCCGAAGATGAACGGGTCGCCGCCTTTCAACCGGACGACGCTTTCGCCCGCCAGCGCAGAACGCACCAGCAGCGCGTTGATCGCATCCTGCGGCATCGAATGGCGACTGCGCTGCTTGGCGACGCTGATCAGTTCCGCGTCAGGCGACGTCAGCGCCAGAATCTCGTCCGACACCAGCCCGTCATGTACGATCAGTCGCGCGTCGCGGATCAGCCGCACCGCCTTGATCGTCAGCAGTTCCGGGTCGCCCGGTCCCGCGCCGACCAGATGGACGGTGGCGGGGGTGGCAGGATCGGATGGTTGGTCAGCCATGGTCGCCATGTGGACAAGGCGCAGGCGAAGTTCAATTCAGAATGGGTATGCGGGGGACTAGGAAATCTTGTCGGGGCGGGGTCAATCGCCCATCGCACTGACATCAATGTCCTTCAGCCCGACGCCGATCGAGGCGCGCGGCTGCTCTATTTCGGCCGACACGACCGGATAGGCGCAATAATCGGCGGCATAATAGGCGCTTGGCCGGTGATTGCCCGAAATGCCCACGCCTCCGAACGGGGCGGAGGATGACGCGCCATTGGTCGGGCGGTTCCAGTTGATGACGCCCGCGCGAACATTGGCCCAGAACTGGTTATATTGGTCGGGCGTCCCGCCGATCAGGGAGGCGGACAGGCCGTAGCGCGTATTGTTGGCCTCCGCGATGGCATCGCCAAATTCCGCGACGCGGATTACCTGGAGCAACGGCCCGAACAGTTCGACATCGGGCCGTTCCGTCATGGCGGTCACGTCTATGATCGCGGGACTGACAAAGGGCAGACCCTTTTTGGGCCGCACCATATGCTTGATCGGCTTGCCGCCATTGCTCATCAGCCACAGGAAACTCTCGGTCAGCCCGTCGGCGGTCGCATTGTCGATTACCGGACCCATATAGGGGGTGGGATCGGCATGGGGATGATCGACGATCAGCCGGTCGGCCAGCTTCTTGACCTCGGCGATGACGGCGTCGGCTATGCTTTCCTTCACGATCAGGCGGCTGGCCGCCGTGCATCGCTGCCCGCCCGACAGAAAGGCCGACTGCACCACCAAGACGGCGGCAGCATTGATTTCCGGCGTATCCCACACGACGATAGGGTTGTTGCCGCCCATTTCGAGCGCCAGAATCTTGGATGGCTGCGCGGCAAATTGCCGGTTGATCGCAATCCCGGTCTGCGCGGACCCGGTGAATAATATGCCGCCCACATCAGGATGTGCCGCCAGCGCCTTGCCCGCGTCCGGCCCGCCCAGCAGCAGCCGCATCGCATCCACCGGCAAGCCCGCCTCATGGTAGAGCTTCACCAGCATCTCGCCCACCGCCGGGGTTTTTTCCGACGGTTTGAATACGACCGCATTGCCCGCCAGCAGGGCCGGGACGATATGGCCGTTGGGCAGATGGGCAGGGAAATTATAGGGGCCAAGGACGGCCATGACGCCATGGGGCTTGTGCCGCACCGATTGCCGCGCACCCAGCGCCGCCTCCAGCCGCTTTTGCCCGGTGCGTTCGGAATAGGCCGCGACCGAAATATCCACCTTGCCCATCACGCCGGCGACTTCGGTGCGCGCGTCCCATAGCGGCTTGCCGGTTTCACGCGCGATCAGGTCGGCCAGCGCATCCTCGTTCCGCCGCACGACATTGACGAAGCGCCGCAGCGTCTCGATCCGGTAAGCGATCGGTTGCGCCGCCCAGCGCGGCCAGGCCCCTCGCGCCCGCGCAACCTCTGCTTCCACATCCCCCGCCTCGCCCTGCCAGAGCAAGACGCCGGTGGCGGGTTCATGGGATGTAAGCGGTGCGACCATTTGGTGTGAACCATGGCAGAAATTGGTTAAGGAAACAGCTATCAATCATGGTCGGCGCTCCAGTCCCGGCGATTCCGCCGATGACCGGAGCGAGCCATATGCTTCGCCCATCCGCCGGATCGCCGCGACCTTGGCGTATAACGGCCCCCAATCGTCTCTTTCCGCAATTGCGGCCCAGATCGCCTCGACCTCGTCAATATGCATGGAGCAGGGCGCGTCGTCCGACCAATAGTCATGATCCCGCGCGCCCGGCACAGGCGCGCATCCCACCAGCGCCTCGCGAAATGCGCCCCAGGCCGTGTCGCTATAGTCCGCGCCTTCGCGCTGCACCCCGCCGCGCCAGTCATGGAAGAAGCGGTCTATCCCGGTGCCGCTCGTCACCATGCCGCGCACCGCCGCCTCGACCATCGCATTGACGCTGTCCCCCGGCACAACCCCCAGCCGCCAGCAAAAGCGGCGCGCCATCGCCTCGCCGTATAAAGCCGGAAACCGCTCCAGTTCCGCGATCAGCGGCTCGGCCTCGACCAGCGCGCGCAGCGACACGGCCAGTTGCGCCACGTCCCAATGGATCGCCTCGGCCTGTCGCCCGAAGGCATAGAGACCCTGATGGTCAAAATAGGCGGCGGTAAAGCCTGCGTCCCACAAGGGCGTAAAGCGCCACGGCCCATAGTCGAAACTCTCGCCCGTCACGTTGATATTGTCGCTGTTCAGCACCCCATGCACGAAACCGGCTACCATATAGCTAGCCGCCAGGTCGGCGGTCCGCTCGACCACCCGGCCCAGCAGTTGCGCGGGCGGATTGTCGCCCGGCTGCTCGTCATAGAGCCGCGTCAGGGCATAGTTGGTCAGCCGCTCCAGCAGCGCCTTGTCCTCATGAAAGGCCGCCCGCTGAAAGCTGCCGATGCGAATGTGCGAATGGGACAGGCGCACCATCGCCGCGCCGCGCGTGGGTGATGGCTCGTCGTTACGCTCCAGCGCTTCGCCGGTTTCGATGATCGAGAAGGTGCGTGATGTGGGCACGCCCAGCGCCTCCAGCATCTCGGTCGCCAAAATCTCGCGCACCCCGCCTTTCAGCGTCAGCCGCCCATCGCCAAAGCGGCTGTAGGGCGTCTGGCCAGACCCCTTGGTGCCCAGGTCCATCAAGCGCCCCGCGCCATCGCGCAACTGCGCGAACAGGAATCCGCGCCCATCGCCAATGTCGGGATTATAATGGCGGAACTGATGACCATGATATTTCAGCGCCAGCGGCCGGGGCAGCGACCCGTCCAGTGGCGCAAACCGTCCGAAATGGGCGATCCATTGGTCATCGCTCAGCCCGTCCAGGCCGACGCTTGCCGCCGCCCGATCATTGCGAAAGCGCAGGATCGTCTGCGGAAAGTCCGCAGCCGTCACCGGATCGGCTATATCGGGCATCAGCAGGTCGATTTCGCGGACGGGGCTGAATTTGGCGGCTTGCGGGATATGGATCATAAGGCGATATGGGGGTGCGACACCTGAAGGATCAAGCTTGGTCGACTATAGCGACGGATATTGGTGGTCCCCCGACGGGCTGCGGCTACACTATCGGGATTATGCCGGGGGGCATGATGGCCGCCCGCCGCTGCTCTGCCTGCCGGGGCTGACGCGCAACGCCCGCGACTTCGAACCGCTCGCCGCGCGGCTTGCCGGGGACTGGCGGCTGATCTGCCCGGACATGCGGGGCCGGGCAGGGAGCGCTCAGGCCAAAGATCCCATGACCTATGTGCCGCTCACCTATTTGCAGGATATCAGCCGGTTGCTGGCGGACCTTGCCATCACCCGTTTCGTTGCGGTCGGCACGTCGCTGGGCGGACTCATCACCATGCTGGTCGCGGCTACGCATCGCGAGTGGCTGGCGGGCGCGCTGCTCAACGATGTCGGACCGGAACTGGACGAGGCGGGACTGGCGCGCATCCGCACCTATGTCGGCGTCAATCAGTCGCACCCCAGTTGGGTTCATGCCGCCCGCGCGCTGGAGGAAGCCAATCGCGACGTCTATCCCGCCTACGGCCTGGATCAATGGCTGGCCATGGCCAAGCGCCTGTATCGCCTGAACAGCGCCGGGCGGATCGTGCTGGACTATGACATGCGCATCGCCGAACCGATCCGGGCGATGGGCAGCGAGGCGGGCGTCGATATGTGGCCAGTCATGGCGGCCTTTCGCGATATTCCCACTTTGCTCCTGCGCGGCGAACGATCAGACCTGCTGAGCGCGCAAACGGCGCAGCGCATGGTGGCGGACATTGGCGCAAAGGCGGAACTGGCAACTATTCCCGACGTCGGCCATGCGCCCGCACTGGATGAGCCGGAAAGCATCGCGGCGATCGATCGGTTGCTGGCCCGCGTCCTGCATGGCTGACAATCAGCCGCACATTCTCCACGTCCATGGCAGCTTCACCCTGGGGGGCAAGGAAGCGCGCGCCATTCGGCTGATGAACATCTGGGGTGACAAGGCGCGCCACGCGATCGTCAGTGCCGATCGGGAAGCGCTGGGCGCCCGCGCGGCGATCGACCCGACGGTGCGGGTGGATTTCCCGGCATCCCCTCCCTTTGCCGGTCGTCCGCGGGTGGGGCGCTTTCGCGATATAGCTAACTTCTTGAAAAAATACGATTTAATCCTGACATACAATTGGGGCGCGATGGACGCCGCGATGGCGCACAGAATGTTCAGCTTAGTGTCGGCCATGCCGCCGCTCATCCATCATGAAGATGGTTTCAACGCTGACGAAGCAAGCGGCCTCAAGCCGCAGCGCAACCTGTATCGCCGCGCCGCTCTGGGCCGCGCCCATGCACTTGTCGTCCCCTCGGTCCGGCTGGAAAGCATCGCCCGGCAGGTCTGGAAACAGCCTGTGGCGAAGGTGCACCTGATCCGCAACGGCATAGATACCGCCCGCTATGCCGAACCGCCATCGCCCGACGCGATTCCGGGCCTGCGCCGGTCGCCCGGCAAGCTGCTGGTGGGGACTCTGGCGGGGCTGCGCCCGGTCAAGAATATCCCCCGCCTGGTCCGCGCCGTCGCCGCCCACCGCGACCGGCTGCAACTGGTCGTCGTGGGGGAGGGGCCGGAGCGCGACGCCATAGTGGCGCAAGCCGATGCGCTTGGCCTAGACGATCTCCACATGGCCGGTTTCATGGACCAGCCGTGGCGCTTCGTCGGCCTGTTCGACATTTTCGCGCTTTCTTCCGATAGTGAGCAATTCCCGATCTCGCTGGTGGAGGCGATGGCGGCGGGCGTTCCGGTCGCGTCGATGGATGTCGGCGATGTCATCAACATGGTGGCCCCGGAAAATCGCAGCTTCGTGGTGCCGGATGAGGCGGGCCTGGCGCAAGCGCTCGGCACGCTTGCAACCGACCCGGACTTGCGCGCCCGGCTGGGCGCGGCCAATCGCGATCGCGCGGTTCGCGATTATGCGGAACAGGCGATGGTCGATGCCTATGCCAGCCTTTATGGGGAGGCTCTGGCCAGCCCTGACATTTTGCGCTAAGGCGCGCGGAAATTCGTCAATCAGTGCAAAGGCTGCTATAGCAGTGGTCTTTGCCCGGTCGAGCCGGGTGTCGCTTTTTCGCGGGAGATGTCGTTGTTCAAGGGGTTGAAGCCTATCGTCTATGGTGGCCGTGAAGTCTGGCCGCTGGTCGAGGGCGGCAAGGGTGTTGCGGTATCCAACCATGCCAGCTCCGGCGCCTGGGCGGCCGCTGGCGGCATCGGGACAGTGTCGGCGGTCAATGCCGACAGCTACGACAGCTTCGGCAATGTCATTCCCCAAATCTATCATGGCCGCACCCGCCGCGACCGCCATGAGGAACTGGTCGCCTACGCCATTGACGGCGCGGTGGAGCAGGTCAAACGCGCGTACGAGATCGCCGGGGGCAAGGGCGCGATCAATATCAACGTCCTGTGGGAAATGGGCGGTGCGCAGCGGGTGCTCCACGGTGTCCTGGAAAGGACCAAGGGCATGGTTGCAGGCGTTACCTGCGGTGCGGGCATGCCTTACAAGCTGTCCGAAATCGCTGCGTCCTACAATGTCAGCTATCTGCCGATCGTATCGTCGGGCCGCGCCTTCCGCGCGCTGTGGAAGCGCGCTTATTCCAAGGCGGCGGAATGGCTGGCGGCGGTGGTCTATGAAGATCCCTGGCTGGCCGGGGGCCATAACGGCCTGTCCAACGCCGAAGATCCCAAGGCGCCGCAAGACCCCTATCCCCGCGTGCGCGACCTGCGCGCGACCATGCGTGAAGGTGGCATTTCGGATGACGTGCCGATCGTCATGGCGGGCGGCGTCTGGGCGCTCAAGGACTGGAACGACTGGATCGACAATCCCGAACTGGGCGCCATCGCCTTTCAGTTCGGCACCCGTCCGCTGCTGACGCAGGAAAGCCCGATCCCCCAGGCGTGGAAGGAGTTGCTGACGCAACTCAACCCCGGCGACATCCTGCTCCACCGCTTCTCGCCGACCGGCTTTTACAGCTCGGCGGTGCGCAACCCCTTCCTGCGCAGCCTGGAAGCGCGCTCCGAACGGCAGATCGCGTTCAGCACCGAACAGGCTGGCGACCATACCCACCAGCTCGACGTGGGGGTGAAGGGCAAGCATTTCTGGGTGACGCTGGGCGACCTGAACCGCGCGCGCGAATGGTTCGGGCAGGGCTTTACCTCGGCGCTCAAGACGCCGGACAATACGCTGGTGTTCGTCGGTGACGAGGAGCGGGCGGTGATCCGCAAGGACCAGACCGACTGCATGGGCTGCCTTAGCCAGTGCGCCTTCTCCAGCTGGATGGACAGTGAGACCAACTCGACCGGTCGTCTGGCCGATCCGCGCAGCTTCTGCATCCAGAAGGCGTTGCAGGAGGCGGTTCATGGCGGCGACCTCGACCAGAATTTGGTCTTTGCCGGCCATGGCGCCTACAAGTTCAAGCAGGACCCATTCTATTCCAACGGCTTCGTTCCGACCGTCAAGCAATTGGTCGACCGTATCCTGACGGGCGACTGATGGCGGATATTCAAGGTCTGGCGGTGCTGCATTACGACACACCGCATTTCGACGTCGTGCGACCGGGACAGTTCGTCCTTTGCGCCGTGTCCGGAGAGAGAATCGATCTGGAAGATCTTAAATATTGGAGCGCGGAATTTCAGGAAGCCTATCGCGGACCGCAGGAGGCAACTGATTCTTTTCTGCGTCATCGCGGGCCGGACTTTCGCTAATCTGCCGGGGTCTGCGATTGGAATGATCGTTCAAGGGGCGTAAAAAGCGATCCGTCGCGCCCCCGCGCGGTTTCGTCGCAATTTTGCTATTCCCGCAGGGTAAAAACTGATGTAATCTTTCCATCGAGGCGACGGAGATCGCCCTTGTTGGAAGGATGTTTGTGATGTCTCGTATCGACGTCTTTGGTGATCGTATCTGCATCGTGTCGAGCCTGCTGATTGTCGGCTGGTTCCTCTACAGCACGATCTTCTGACACCCACGCGCTTTGGCGACGCGGGTTCGGCTGGTGTAACTGGCCCCATCCGTTTGTCCGGCGCATAGCGATACGCTCCGCTAATCCTGCAAACAGGGAAATCTCATGTTCAGTCACGTCATGGTGGGCGCCGACGATATCGATCGCGCCAGGATATTCTACGATGCGTTGTTTCAGGCGATGGGCGGCAAACCGGGTTTCACGGATGACCGTGGCCGCTTGATCTACATGCATAATGGCGGCCTGTTCCTCGTGACCAAGCCGATCAATGGCCAGCCGGCGACATGCGCCAATGGCGGAACCATCGGCTTTAGCATGGCCACGCCTGCAGAGGCTGATGCCTGGCACGCTGCGGGCGTTGCGGCTGGCGGTACGACTTGCGAAGATCCGCCAGGCATTCGCGAGTCCGGCTTTGGCCCGCTTTATCTGGCCTATCTGCGCGATCCGTCCGGGAACAAGCTCTGCGCGATGCACCGCGCCGGTTAAGCGAAACGGGGCGCTCCACCGCGATCCCACTTCACAGCCCTCAATTCCGGTGCTGGCCTGCGATTCCGGGTCAGGCCAGCCCGTTGATGGGGACGGGTTGCACCCCGTCCGCCTCGAAACTGGCGATCGGATAGGCGCAATAATCCGCGGCATAATAGGCGCTGGGGCGGTGATTGCCCGACGCGCCCAGGCCGCCAAAGGGCATGTTGCCCGCCGCGCCCGTGGTTGGCCGGTTACGATTGACCACGCCCGCGCGGCTTTCCTCCACCATCCGCTCCCACAGGGCCGCGTCCTGAGAGATTAATCCGGCGGACAGGCCAAAGGCGGTGGCGTTGGCGACCTTCATCGCCGCGTCGAAATCCGGCACCCGGATCACCGACAGCAAGGGCGCGAAAATTTCTGCATCGGGTCCGTCCATGCCGGTCATGTCGATGATGCCCGGTGTAACAAAGGCGGCGCTGCGCCCGTCAACTGCTGCGAAGGGTCGGATGACCCGCGCGCCCCGTGCGACGAGGTCGCTGACGGCGCGATGGGCCGCAGCGGCGGCCTGATCGGACACAAGCGGCCCCATGAAGGCATCGCCCGGCTCGTTCCATGCCGCGATCGGCAGGCGCGCCGCCAACCCATCCACGGCAGCGACAATCCGATCGCCAACTACGCCTTCCGGCACGATCAGCCGCCTTGCGCAGGAACAGCGCTGGCCAGTGGTGATGAAGGCGGAATTGATGATGATCGACGCGGCTTCGTCCGGGCTATCCCATGCGATCAGCGGATTATTGCCGCCCAGTTCCAATGCCATGATGACATGGGGCCGGTCCACCAGCGCCCGTCTGAGCGCCGCGCCAGCACCGGCCGATCCGGTAAAGAGCAGCCCGTCAATGTCACCGGCTACCAACGCCTCTCCGGTCGCCCGGCCGCCCTGCACGACGTTGAGCAGCCCGTCGGGCAGCCCCGCTGCGGCCCAGGCGTCAGCCATCGCTGCGCCCGTGGCTGGTGCGATTTCCGATGGCTTGAATACCGCCGCATTGCCGGCGATCAGGGCGGGGACGATATGGCCGTTGGGCAAATGGCCGGGGAAATTATACGGACCCAGCACCGCCATCACGCCATGCCCGCGATGGCGCAGCACCGCCCGGCCAAAGTTCATGGCGGCGGTGCGTTCACCAGTGCGTTCGGCATGGGCAGCGATCGACACCTCGACCTTGGCGATCATGGACCCGATTTCGGCGTCGCTCTCCCACAGCAATTTGCCGGTCTCGCGCGAAATCAGCTCTGCAAGCGCTGCCCGCCTTTCTTCCAGCACCAGCGCATAGCGCCGCGCGACGGCGATCCGCTCCTCCACGGCGCGCGCGCGCCAGCCGGGCAGGGAGGCGCGGGCCGTGGCGATCGCCCGGTTGCAGGCGGCGGCATCGGCGACCGGGCCTTCCCATATCAACGCGCGTGAGGCGGGGTCGAAGGATTGCAGCATCATGCGCTTGCGCCCGCGCTGGTCATGGCGAAAATGCCGGTGGCGTTGCCCGTGTCAAAGGCAAGGTCCAGCCTGCCTGTCGCCGGATCAACCTCCCGGCTGATAAATTCGTAAAAGGAGCCCGGCACGTCGCGCAACGCCCCATCACCGAACAGCCGCTCGACGCTATCGGCCCTGAATGCGGTCTGCCGTATCCGGCCGGTTGCAGAAATCTCCAGCCGTTCCTTGATCGGCTGACCTTCCGTCTTCAGCCGATCCGCCAAAGCGGCGACATCGGCCACACGGTCGGTTGCATGGTTGAAGGCGTTACCTTCGGTCGCGATCCAGGCCGCCTCGTTGGACCGGGACAGGAGCAGCTGATAATCGGCAAAGCTGGGCATCTCGTGCTGCCGGTCGAACGCGGCGACGATCCCCGGCAATGCCGCTACCGCCTCATCCAGCGCCACTGGTTCGCCAGCGCCATAGCGCGCCAGCACGGCTTGCTCCGCATCGCCCAAAGGATCGCGCGAGGTGCCGAATATCCGGGCGGCCACCGCGCCGAATTCCGCATCGAACCGGTCGACATGCAGTTCGGACAGGAAGAATTGCGGGATGGCTTCGGGCCGGTCGGCATGCACATAGGCGCGCCCGGTCATGCGCAGCCGGTCGAGCGGATAGATGGCCGCCATCTGATAACCCAGCGGCTGCAATATCCGGGTGAAGGCATCCTCGCCGCCTGGCAGCGCGCCGGTTGGTCCATGCGGCAGGCGGATCGTCCGCAGCGCGCCATGGTCGAACGTCACCCGGCCGCCACGCGCGACAGTATCGGCGACATAGGCCGCGCCGCTGCGCACCCTTTTCAACAGATCATCGAACAGGGCGATGTTCATCGCCATCGCAAAGGCCGCGCGCGACACCGTAGCGCCTTGCTCCGCCAGCAAGGCAGGATCGATCGCCAGCGCATCGAGCGTCCGCCGTGCCGCCACTTCGCCCAGCGTCGCCAGCGTTAGTGCGACGACATGGCCATCATTCTCGTTCGACATAGATTGCTCCCGGTGACAGCCACCTTATCTCAGCCTATGTGGTATTTTCCAAATGGTGACCTGTCATCTGTTGATGCGAGAATGGAATGAATGACGATCGCAAATGGCTGCCATCCATGACCGCGCTGACCAGTTTCGAGGCGGCGGTGCGTCATGGCGGCTTTTCGCGGGCTGGCGAAGCGATCGGCCTGACGCAAAGCGCGGTCAGTCGTCAGATCGCGCAATTGGAGGACTGGCTGGAAACGCCCTTGTTCGACCGGGTCGGTCGGCGGGTGCGGCTCAACGAAGCAGGCCGTATCTATGCCGATGACTTGCTGCCAGCGCTGGATCGCATTCGTCGGGCCACGTCGCGCATGACCATGCGCCGCTCACCGGGGGCGCTGCGGATAGCGACCCTGCCCAGTTTCGGCATGCGCTGGCTTGCGCCGCGCCTGCCGCATCTGAGCGCCCTGCATCCCCAACTGGTGGTGGATTTCGCCGCGCGGTCGCAACCGTTCGATTTCGCGCAGGAGGAATTTGATGCCGCCATCCATTTCGGCACACCCGACGAATGGCCTGGCGCCGCGATGGATTTCCTGTTTCGCGAAGAGGCGGTGCCGGTCTGCGCGCCGGCCTGGTTGGCCGCGCACCCCTTGCGACAGCCTGCCGATCTGCTGACGGCTCCGTTGCTCAGTCAGAGTTCGCGGCGCGATGCCTGGGCGCGCTGGTTCGCATCGGCGGGCGTGGAGGCCGGGACGCTGCCGCCCGGTCCCGCGTTCGAACATTTCCTGATGCTGGCGCAGGCCGCTGCGGCGGGGGCAGGGGTGGCGCTGATCCCCAGCTTCCTGATCCAGCCGGAACTGGATGCAGGCACTTTGGTCATCCCGTTTGCCCGGCCATTGTCGAGCGAGCGAGCCTATTATCTCGCCCGCCCGCTGGAAACACCTGTCCATCCGGCGCTCAGCCAGTTTGGCGACTGGATTGTGGATCAGGCCAGGATGGCCTGATGCTCACATCTTCTTGGGAATGCAGTCTGCGCCTGCCGCCTTTATCCGGCTGCACAGGCGGCTGGCGTCATTGCTGCTGGCAACCGGCCCGGCTTGCAGCCGTGTCACCGCGCCAGCCTTGACTAGATAGGGTTGATAGGCGGACAGGCCGCTGACCTTGCCCGTCAACTGGCCCCACAAAGCGCGAGCGCGCCCGTCTTCGCTGAACGCACCCAGTTGGACGCGCCAGCCGCCCGATGCGGCGGGCGCAGGGACCGGGTTGGCGGGACGGGGTGTCGGCTTGGGCTTGGCGACGGCGATCTGCGGCGCAGGCTTGGGCGTAACCGGGGCCGGCTTGGGCGCTGGCGGGGTGACGACGGGCTGTGCGACGGGTTGGGCGACGGTCGATGGCGGCAAATCGGTCTTGCGTATGCCGGATGGCGCGGGCCGGGGCGGGGCGGGGCTGGCCGACGCCAGCGCGCCACCCTTTTCGGACTGTTCCAGTGTCGCTGCCAGAGCCAGACCCTGTTTGCGCTGATCTTCCGGGATGAACTTGTCCATCTGCTCCAGGCTGGTGGTCGCCTGCGCCAGTCCGGATGTGGAGGCGCGGGTCATCAGCGCATAGGCGCGTACCCAGTCCTTGCCGATCAGATCGCCGTTGAACAGCGCCGTGCCGACAATATATTGCGCGCGCGGTTCGCCCCGCGTGGAGGCCCGCTGGAGGTAAGGCATCGCCCCTGCGCGGTCGCCCTGCTGGAACATCAACAGGCCCAGATTATCCTCTGCCCGCAAATGCCCCTGCGCCGCGGCTTTCCGATACCAGTCCATCGCGGCGTTGAGATCCGGCTGTACGCCGCGGCCCAGCTTATAGGCCTGGCCCAGATTGAACTGCGCGTCAGGATCACCATTTTGGGCCAGCGGCCGCCATTCGCCGATCGCCTTGGCATAGTCGCCCTGCTGCCAGGCATCGACGCCGGTTTTCACATCGGCCATGGCTGGTGCCGCGATGCCGATCATGGCGCCGACAGCGACAGTTCCCCATATACGCTTCATATGCACATGCTCCTGCGCCAATAGATTTGCAGCGGCTATGATGAAACAAGGTTAATGTCTGATTATCACAGGCTCCTCATGCCTGAAACGACCTTAACCCTGTTGACCTTTCGTCAATCAAACTTCCTCGCCCATTAACCGAATTTTAGGCGCGGTCATGGCAAATCCTGAACGGAACTCGATTTCTGGGGGGATTTGCGTGCGGATTTTGGCTTTGGCATCGCAGAAGGGCGGATCGGGCAAGACCACCCTGTCTGGCCATCTGGCCGTGCAGGCGCAGAACGCGGGTGCGGGTCCAGTTGTGCTGATCGACATTGATCCGCAGGGATCGCTGGCCGATTGGTGGAATGAGCGCGAAGCCGAATTTCCCGCTTTTGCCCAGACGACCGCGGCGCGGCTGGCCGCCGACCTGGAAATCCTGCGGCAGCAGGGCTTCAAACTCGCCGTCATCGACACGCCGCCCGCCATCACCATGGCAATCCAGAGCGTCATTTCCGTCGCCGAACTGATCGTCGTGCCGACCCGTCCCAGCCCCCATGACCTGCGCGCCGTCGGCGCAACGGTCGATCTGTGCGAGCGCGCGGGCAAGCCACTGATCTTTGTCGTGAACGGCGCAACGCCCAAGGCGCGGATCACGTCGGAAGCCGCCGTTGCCCTGTCGCAGCATGGCACCGTTGCCCCCATCACCCTGCATCACCGCACCGATTTCGCGGCCTCCATGATCGACGGTCGCACCGTGATGGAAGTGGACCCCAAGGGACGGTCTGCGGCGGAGGTCGTGGCGCTATGGTCCTATATCTCCGACCGGCTTGAAAAGAATTTCCGCCGCACGGTCTTTTCCGTGCCCCAGGGCAGCGTCGGTACCGTCGCAAGCCGTCCGGTCGGCGGGGGCTTCGGTCGCCGCGTGATCGGCCAGTAAGGGGACGCATCATGGGTGAACCCAAACCACTCGCATCACTCACCTCCGGTCTGCTCGCCCGCAAGGGCGCGGCCCAGCCTGCCATGCGCCGCCCGATGCTCGGCTTTGGCCGCACGGCTGGCGCTGCCCTTCAGCAGGATGATCTGGGCTGGAATGACATGGGGTTCGACGTCGAACCAGCGCCGTTGCCAACGGACGAGCCGCCGGTTGCGATCGGCCTGACGCCGATGCCTGCAGCGCTCCCCGTTTCAGCCCCGGTCCCGCCCGTCGTCATCGAGCGCGAGGAACTGGTCGAACGTTTGGCGGGCAAGCCTGCGCCGCGCAAAGCGGCGGCCAAGGCAAGCGCGAAAGCCAAGGCCAGCCGCAAGGCGGCCTTCACGTTGCGGATCGACGCGGATCGTCATCTCAAACTGCGGCTCGCCTGCGCCATCACCGGCCGCTCGGCACAGCAGATCATTACTGAATCTCTCGACAATTTTCTCAACGACCTGCCGGAAATTGACCGGCTGACACAGCAGTTGCCGCACATGCGCGGCAACCAGTGAAAGAAGGGTGGGTAGGACTATGAAGCGCAACACATTTGCAAAGGCGGCGATTTCATCGTTGCTGGTCGCCACGACGATGGTTGGCTGCACCGGGGCGGCCTTCCGTCCTTCTGCATCGGCTGTCCAGCAAAAGGGCAATCCGGCAAAGCTCGCCATCGCCGCCGAAAAGGCGCTGGCCGATCGCAACGGTGACAAGGCGATCGCGGCGGCAGAGGCCGCGGTGCAGCTCGCGCCGCAAAACGCCGCCTATCGACAGATTTTGGGCCGCGCCTATGTGCTGGCGGGACGTTTCGCATCCGCCGAAGCCGCGCTGACCGACGCGATGACGCTGGGTGACAACGATGCGCGCACGATCGTCAGCCTGGCGCTGGTGCAGGTCGCGCAGGGTCGCGCCGATAGCGCGCGCAGCCTGTTGCTGGCCCATGCCGATACGGTGCCTGCGGGCGATTATGGTCTGGCGATGGCCATGGCCGGCGATGCACCCGAAGGCGTGCGTGTCCTGTCCGAAGCCATTCACGACCCGTCCGCCACTGCCCGGACCCGCCAGAATCTGGCCTATGCCTATGCGCTGGCTGGCCGCTGGAAGGATGCCCGCATGATCGTGGGCATGGACCTTGATCCATTGGCCGCGAACAAGCGTATTTCCGACTGGGCGCAGATTGCCGAACCCTCGCTCGCGCCGCAGCGCGTCGCCGCGCTGATGGGCGTCACGATTGATGCCGCCGATGCCGGCCAGCCAGTCGCTCTCGCGCTCGCGCCAGCCGGTCCAGCGCCAGTCGAAATGGCCGCTGCGCCGTCCGATGTTGCGCCACCCTTGGCAGAGCAACCGGAAACGCCGGTGCAGACCGCCATGGTCGAGGCCGCTCCACCTGTCGTCGAAGCCGCGCCGGTCGTTCAGCCCGCGCCTGTGCGCGTCGCGGCCCGCGACTTCATCATCGAAGATCATCGGGCCAAGCCAGTGGGCGCAAAGGCCCATGCCAAGGCGCAGAATGCCGTCGCGTCCGCGACGCAGCCAGCCGCGCGGATGCAACAGGTCGCCTTCATCAAGCCGGTCAGTGCTGGCGCCAGCAATTGGGTCGTCCAGTTGGGCGCCTATGACACGGCGGCGATCGCCAAGGAAAAATGGATGAACATGGCTGGCCGCAGCAGCGCGCTGGCCGCTTTCCCGGTCCTCACCAGCCAGGCGACGGTCAAGGGCAAGTCCTTCCACCGTCTCGCCATCAGCGGCTTTGGCAGCCGGGCCGACGCGGTAACCGCCTGCCGCACCATTCAGTCGCAGCACGGCCAGTGTTTCGTGCGTGAAGGCGCGCCGGGCGCGACGCCGCAGCGCTGGGCCATCGCGACCAAGGGCCGCCAATTCGCTTCGCGCTAAACTCCCTCTCCCATAGCGCAACCTTGAAGCGCGCGAGGCCGATGGCTTCGCGCGCTTTTTCTTGCGGGTTTGCGACCGACCCCGATTGACTGACAGGCTGAAACGGGGATGAGTGGAAGACTGCATCAGCCCGATGGGCCGCAAAACGGCCAACGCGCAGCGTCGCTGAGTAGCGCTGCGGCGACCTGTTATCAGCTTGCGATAAGTTGCAAGGTTTGACAGACTAGTTAGGTTGATTCGAAGATAACTATGCCGCGCAAATCAGCGGTCAGATTTATACGAAAAAGTCGGAAATAAGCGGGTCGCGTCGCTCACGTTCTAGTCATCCCGGTTCAAACTGCCGGTGTGACATGAACGGTCGTCCGCGTTGCCGGTTCCGCTGTTCGACGGTCCGACCGGTTCAACGGAGGGAATGTTCGACCCTCTTGTCCCAAAGCAGGACAGCAGACGATTCTGTCAGTCTGGATGCCGTTTTGGGGGGGCTATGGAGCACGACGTAAAAGCACTTCGCAAGCTGGGCGAATTGCTAGCCCGCGGGCGGCGCTCTTTGGATCGATTGCCCGGTGATTGGCGCATGCGTCGCCGCACAGCCTTGCGAAACTCCTCCAGTCTGGCGAACCGGCTCCATTTCGAAGCGGTGGAACCGCGCCTGCTGCTGGCGGCGGACGTGCCTCCGGTCATGGGCACGATCGAGGTGCCGGGCGAAACCGACCGCTTCGCGTTCACGCTGACCGAACCCAAGAAGGTCGTGTTCGATTCGCTCACCGCCACCAACAACATGTTCTGGGCGTTGGCCGACCAGAAGGGCAGCATCGTTTCGAACCGCAATCTGGCCCAGTCGGATTCCTATGATTTTTCGGGCGGCAACGTTCTGGACCTGCAAGCGGGCGAATATACGCTCAGCATCGATGGGCGAGGCGACGCGACGGGCAATTACGCCTTCCGCCTGCTTGATATCGCCAATGCCGATGCGTTCACGCCCGGTGATGTCGTCAACGGACAGCATAAGGCGAACGAAACCGCGCTCTACAAGTTCGACGCCCTGGCAGGGGACAGTTTCTTCTTCGATGCGCACAGCTATCCCGCCGAATCCACGGCATGGCGGCTCATCGGCCCCGATGGCGAATATGTTACGGGGCCAAATTCCTTCGATGATTCCGGCGCCTATCTGCTGAACCGCAGCGGCACCTACATGATGGAGATTGAAGGTCGGGTCTATAATTCTGCCACCAACGACATCAGCTACGCCTTCACCTTCGGCAAGATCACGCAGACCAGCGTCGCGCTGACGATCAATGAACGGACGCAGGGCCGCCTGGCTACCGCAGGCAGCAGCACGGTGTTCGATTTCGATCTCGCCAGTGACAGTAAGTTGCTGTTCGACAATCTGATACGCCGCGACAGCCTCAAATGGTCGCTCACCGGGCCGCGCGGTCAGGTGGTCAACAACCGCAGCATGAACAGTTCGGATTCCTTCAATGGCGATCCGCTGCTCAATCTTGTCGCGGGGCATTATGAGTTGACGGTATTCGCCGATGGCGATGCGACCGGGGATTTTGCCTTCCGCCTGCTCGATTTTTCGACAACTGCCACGGCGATCAGCGCGGGGGATGAGTTTGGCGCGACGATCGAGGATGGCGGCGCGCTGGCCAATATCGCCCACGCGGCTGGCGCGCCGCTCGACTATTCGGGGCAGGGCGGAACAGTCAACCGCAGCTGGGACGTCGCGACGCTTGGGGAGCTTGAAGTCGCCAACGACGCGGCGCTCAACCCGGCTGCGATCACGGTCGAGGCATGGGTCAACGCACGCAGCGGCGGCGGCTTCTATCAGGGTATCGTCAGCAAGGTGAACGATACCGGATGGAGCAATGGCTATGGGCTGATGCGCGTTGGCGGCAATGTCCGCTTCTTCGTCAACAATTGGAACGACGGCTTTGTCGAGGCATCGCTTTCGACCGATCAATGGAAGCATGTCGCCGGCGTCTATGACGGCACGAAATTGCAACTATATATTGATGGCGCGCTGGTTGCCGAGAAGGCCTATGACGCAGCCATCAACCACAGCGGCAATGCGCTCAACTTCGGTGCGGCGCCGACCGGCAACTATCAGTTCGACGGGCAGATCGACGATATACGCCTGTGGGGCATGGCGCGCAGCGCGGCCGACATCGCCAGCGGTTACCAACGCCCGCTAACGGGCAGCGAAAGCGGCCTAGCGGGCTATTGGCGTTTTGACGAGGCGACGGGGCAAACCGCTGCCGACCTTGCGCCGGGCGCTCTGGTCGCCAGTGGCGTCCTGCGCCGGGGGACCGAAACAAAGCTGTTTCGGTTCGATGGCGTGAAGGATGACCATTATTTCCTCAACCTGCTGAGCGCGAGCAACAATCAATATATACGGATATACCGGCCCAATGGAGCATTGCTGCTCAGCGGTTCGGGACTGGGCGACATCGACCTTGGCGTACTGCCCGAAACGGGCGAATATCTGATCGCGATCGAAGGCTATCTCTTCAATCAGGGCAGCGCCGCCTTTACCGCCGAACTGCTCAAGGTGTCGGACGACACGAGCGCTCTGACGCTGAACGCGCTGACCAGCGGACGGATCGATGCAGGCGAAGCCGACCGCTTCACGTTTACGCTGAGCGAAGCGACGAAGCTGGCCTTTGACTCGCTGACGGCGAACTCTGCATTGAGCTGGTCGCTGACCGGGCCGTTTGGCGCGGAGATCACCAATCGCAATTTCTATTATGCCGATTCCGCCGAAATCGACACCAACAGCAATTTGCTGCTCAACCTGGCGCCGGGCACCTATACGCTTACCGTCGACGGTGCAGGCGATGTTGCAGCCGATTATCAGTTCCGGCTGCTGGCCCTTGCCAGCGCAACGCCACTGACCCTTGGCGCAGAGACCAGCGGCAGGCTGGAGCCGGGCAATGAGACCGACATGTTCGCGTTCACCGCGCAAGAGGGCGACGCGATCACGATCGAACGGATATCCAGTACGAACCTCAATGCATACTGGCGGCTATATGATCCGCTCGGCCGTCTCGTCACATCCGCGCGCCAGTTCAATGATTCGGTTCCGCTTAGCCTTGACTATGATGGCACCTATGTCCTGATGCTCGAAGGACGGGTGTGGGAAGGCGCGCCGGTCGACTATGTGCTCAAGGTCAGCAGCACCGGCAACACGCCGCCGCCGGACAGGGGAACGGGCACCGTCTTCACCCTTGGCGCGGCGGTCAGCGACACGCTGAGCGCGGCGGATGAAATCGATCTTCACAGCTTTACCATTGCGGGGCCCACCCGGGTCTATTTCGACAGTCTGACGCCCGACACGGAAAAGAGCTGGGCGCTGTTCGGTCCGTCGGGGCGCATCACGCCGGATCGCGCTTTCTATTACACCGACAGTTTCGAGAATAGCGCCAATACGTTCATCGATCTGACCCAGTCGGGCGACTATCAGATCCGGGTGCAGGGCAGCACGGGGGCCTATGGTTTCCGCCTGCTCGATTTCGCAGGCGCGACGCCTGTGGCGGCAGATGGCAGCGTCACCGCGTCCACGCTCACGCCCGCGCGCGCGACGAACATTTTCAGCTTTACCGCAAGCGCTGGCGAGAAAATCATTCTCGACGTGCGCGACTATCCCAGCAATGCAAGTTGGCGCATCTTTTCGAGCAACGGGCGTCAATTGTTCGGTCCGGCCAGTTTCGACTATCGCGAACTCATTCTGCCGGTTTCGGACACATATTATTTTGTCGTAGAGGGCCGGGTCTGGGATAACCGGGCGTCCGACGACTATGCCTTCATCCTCAATCGCCCGGCTGATCCCGCACCTGTCGATCTGGCATTGAACGACATAGTGGAAGGCACGATCGCCAAGACCGGCGATGTCCAGCGCTATCAGTTCACCGTCGATACGCAGAAGCTGGTGATTTTCGACAGCTACAGCCCATCGGTCTATCTCGAATGGGCGCTCAACGGGCCGAAGACGTCGCTTGGCAACCGTTTCTATTATTCCGACAGCTACGAACAGCAGAACCGCACGCCGATGCTGCTCGAACCGGGCGATTATGAACTGGTGGTCCGGGGATCGCAGCAGGTGGAAACCGGCGGCGGGACGCTGGGCGACTATAAGTTCCGCCTGCTGGACGCGGCCGCCGGAACAATGCTGGCGGTCGATGGATCCACTACGTCCGGCACGCTCGATCCGGGCCGGGAAACAGATGTCTATCGCTTCACTGCGACGGAGGGCGAAAAGGTCTTTTTCGATGGCATCCAGGGGGCGGGCAGTGGATCGCTCAAAATCCTCGATGCCTTTGGCCAGATCGTTTACGGCCCCATCGATTTCCGTGATGCCGCCATCACCACGCCGCGCACCGGCACCTATACATTGCTGGTCGAAGGGCGCCCGTGGGACAATGCCGCGACGATCAATTATCAGTTCGCACTGTCACGGATCGAGGCGGACCCGGCCCCCATTGCGCTCAATTTTGGCGAGCGGACCACTGCGACGATCGCCAAGCCGACGCAAAAGCAGCGTTATACGTTTACGCTGACCGCGCCCAAATCCTTCTATTTCGACAGCTTTACGCCGGATTCCGAGATTTCATGGGCGATTTCGAGCGCTGGCCTCAGCCTGGTCGGCAGCAATTTCTACAATAGTGATTCCTACGAAAATAACGGCGAGCGCATTTTCACGCTTCCCGCTGGTGACTATAATCTGGATGTGTCCGCCAATGCCGGAAAGACGGGCAGCGCTGAATTTCGCCTGATCGACACCGCATCAGCAACGGCGCTGATCTTTGGCCAGCCGGTTCGTTCCGACCTGACGCCGTTGCGCGAAACCGATCTCTACAGTTTTGAGGGGACGGCGGGCGAAACGATCTTCTACCAGAATCTGCAAAACCAGCCCAACGCCTCCTTGCGGATCATCGATCCGGACGGGCTTCAATTCGTCGGCCCGACGAACATGGACAATCGCGAGATCGTGCTGCCCAAGACGGGACGCTATCTGATCCTGCTGGAAGGACGGGTGTGGGACGCCAGCGCCAGCCAGAGCTATGGCTTTACCCTGCAAAAGCCGACCAACCCGACCCAGACAATCGCCATTGACGGTACAACCAACGGAGCACTGACGCGGCCGGGCAAGGTCGGCAACGCCCTTGCCTTGTCAGCCCATGAGCAGATTCAGATCGTCGATCCCGCACTCGACCTGCGGCAGGACGTGACGATCGAATTCTGGATCAATCCCGATCGACAGGCGGATGCATGGTCGCCGATCGTGTACAAGGCCAATGAGGCGGGACAGCGCGACTATTCCGTGTGGTTCAACTCCAGCGGCTTCATTCATTTCTCGACGATGCGGGGTACGGCGAACGACACGCTGGAGACCGCGAGCAACTCGGTTCCCTATGGCGAATGGAGTCATGTCGCCGCGGTGCTGGAGCGCAGCACCGGCACGATGAAAATCTATGTCAACGGCGTGCTGGCCGCGTCCCGATCGGTCAGTACGGCGCTGTCGAACGGTTCGCCCGATACGCCTTTGATCATCAGCGGCACCAGCGAATATAACGAAGCCTACCGCAAGTTCGAGGGCGGGCTGGACGAAGTACGCGTCTGGAGCGGGGGACGCACGGAAGCGCAGATCGTCGACAATATGAATGCTGGCGCGCCCGCCGACAGCGCAGGTCTGGTACTGCGATTGGGGCTGGATAATGTGACCGCGGGCGCTGTGACGAACAGCGTCAACGGTGCGACGATCCCGGTTCTGCGCGACCTTGCCAATGTGAAGGGCGTGGTGGAAGGGCGTCTGGACACGCCGGGCGACAAACGGACCTACACTTTCACCGTTGCCGAACGCACGATGATGGCGTTCGACAGTCTGCACGACAATGACCAGATGGTCGTTTCCGTAACCGGGCCGGGTGGCTTTTCGATATCGAAAAATCTGCGCAACGGCGACAGTTATGAACTGGGCGGGAGCAACCCCGTTTTCACCGTCGAGCCGGGCACCTATACGATCGTGGTCGACGGTACAGGCGCTGCGACCGGCGCTTTTGCCTTCCGCTTGCTCAACCTGTCGGCGGCGCCGCTGATGCCGTTCGATACCGCGATTTCGCAGACGGCGAGCGGCTCTTCGGAAAGCTATGCCTATCGTCTGGACGTCAATCCCGGCGACAATCTGCTGTTCGATGTCCAGCAATTGACCAATTCGAGCAGCCGGGTGTCGTATCGGCTGATCGATCCCTATGGCCGCCAGATTTTCGGCCCCGTCGATTTTTCGTCGCGCGAAACCGGGGCACTGGCGATTGGCGGCGTCTACACGCTGATCGTCGAACCGCGGGTCTGGCGCGAATGGCCGGTAGATTTCCGTTTCGCGGCATATAAGGTCGCGGCCACGCCGCCCATAGCGATCACGCTGGACGGACCCAATCCCCAGGCGCCACAGGTTCAGCCCGGAAAGAGCGGCAATGCGTTGACGCTGCGCGGGGTCGACTATGTCGAAGTGCCGAGCAGCCCGGCAGTGTCGCCCAGCCGCAACCTGACGGTCGAAGGCTGGTTCAAGCTGGATCGCTTCACCAACAGCTGGACATCGCTGGTCGCCAAATCAACCCATGGCACGTCACCCTATCGGATCGCGGTCAACGCCAACGGCTCGGTCTGGGCGGCGGTGCGCGATGCATCCGGGGTGCAATCGATCCAGACCGGGGGCGGCCTGATCGCGGCAGGCGAATGGGCGCATATCGCGCTGGTTGCCGACCGTGACGGCGGCGCGATGAAGATCCTTGTCAACGGTGTGGAGCAGGCGTCCGGAACCATCAGGATCAACAACAATGCTGATGCGGGCGAACCGCTGCTGATCGGTCAGTATGAGGAAGTCGAGACCAGTTACGGTCAGTGGGAAGGTGCGGTCGACAGCTTCCGCATATGGGATATTGCGCGCAGCGAGGCCGATGTCGCCGCTGGCATGACCAATCCGCCCGCGTCGGGCACCAGCGGTCTGCTCTATGCGCTGGATTTCGAAAGCACGGCATTGAGCGACGGCGCGCTGTTGCGCACCACCAACGCGAATGGCGTTTCCGGCCGCATCGCGCAGCCGGGCGAAAGCGACGTCTACAGCTTCAGCCTGACGGCCGAAACACTTGTCATGCTGGACAGCCTGACAAATTCGGCTGACATCAACTGGACGCTGACTGGCCCGCAAGGCGAGATTGTGAGCGCCCGGCGCTTGAGCGACACCGATTCCGCCGATTTCAGCGCCTCGCCCGTCCTGAGGCTGGGCGCGGGCGATTATACGCTGAAGATCGACGCGACCGGCAGCGTGACAGGCCATTATAATTTCCGCCTGCGCGATCTCTCGCTCGGCACGCCGCTTACGCTCGGTTCGCCGGTTTCGGGAACGCTCACGCCGACGAGCGAGACGGACATCTATCGCTTCGCTGCGAATGCGGGTGAAAAATTCTTCTTCGACGGCGGCACGGTGCATAACGACATGCGCTGGCGGCTGATCGATCCGTTCGGCAACGAAGTGTTCGGCCCGAATTCGATCGGCAATATCGACGGGCAGGAGCTTGGCATTAGCGGCGTCTATTCGCTGCTTATCGAGGGGCGCGTCCATACCGCGACGGTCGCCGACTATCAATTTGGCGTCTATCCCATCACCACGCAGACGGCGGCGCTGACCATCGGATCGCGTGTGGACGGGGCGATCGGCGCGGTGGGGGAAAGCGACGCCTACAGCTTCACGCTGAGCGAAGCGACGAAGCTGGTGTTCGACGCGCTGACGACCGCGACCATATTCAACTGGACGTTGCGCGGTCCCGATGGCGTTGAAGTCGACAGTCGCAACGTGCATGATTCCGACGGGTTTGATTTTGGCGGCAATCCTGTCCTCAACCTTGGCGCGGGCAGCTATACGCTGACGATCGACGCGACGGCCGAAAATACGGGCGACTACAGTTTCCGCCTGCTCGACCTTGCATCCGCCGAGGAACTGGCGCCCGACGGGACATTCAATCGCACGATCGGTCAGAATGGGCGGGAAACGGACATGTTCCGCTTTACCGCGACGCCCGGCATGCGCTTCGGCTTCGACGTGATCAGCAATTCCTCCGGCAATAATAGCTGGCGTCTGATCGACCCGATGGGGCAGGTGATTTTCGGCCCCGTGGGGCTGAACGATACGGACCTGATGACGGCGGCGATGGCCGGCACCTACACCTTGCTGGTGGAAGGTCGGCGTTCCGCCACGACGGACGGCAGCTACAGCTTCATCTACAATCAGCCGACCATCCTGCCTGCTGGTGGCCAGACCAGCCAGGATTTCGACGTTGCGGGCCTGCCCTATGTCTTGGGCAATCATCGTGGAGCGGCCGCGCAGATATTGTCCGACGGCGGGGACAACGTCATCAGACTGACAGACTCGCTGCAAGTGAACAGCCAGAATTCGATTGCCTTTTCCGCCACGGGCAGCGGGCGGCAGGACGCTGTCGACATCGGGTTTGATTTCCGCCTGACCCGCCGCGCTGGCCAGGCGAGCGATGCCGACGGCTTTGGCCTGCTCTATCTGCCGGTCAGCCAATATGGCAATGGCGGGCCGGGGCTGCTGGTGACGCCGGAGGCCAATCTGGCTGGTGCGCTGGGCATTGGTTTCGACACGCTGAGCAATGGCGAAGTCAATGCCAATCATATTTCCATCCATTATAACGGCGTCAAGCTGACCGACATCGCCGATCCCGGCCTGACGCTGGCCAGCGGCGATTGGGCGCGGGCGCGTATCCTTGTGGAACGCACCGATGGCGGGTCGCTGCTGACGATCGAACTGACGCCGCAGGGCGGGGCAACCGTCGCTGCCGTCACCGATTTCTTCGTACCCGGCATGGAGTTGGAGGCGGGACGTCTGGTGCTGGGCGCCAGCCAGGGCAATGCGACGGCCGATCAGGATTTCGACAATTTCGCTATCGCCATGACCCCCGCGGCGCAGCCGATGACGCCCCTTGCGCTCAACGACGCGGTCAGTGGCTCGATTGCCTTGGCTGGCGCTGTGGAGCGCTACGAATTTACCCTGACGGAAGAAACCGCCGTCATTTTCGATGCGCTGACCAACAACAGCGCGCTGCGCTGGCAGATTAGCGGCCCGACACAGACTCCGGCCGTGCGTAGTTTCAACAGCACCGATTCCGCCGAATTTTCGGGCAATCCGGTCATGACGCTTGCGCCGGGCACCTATAGCGTCGCTATTTCAGCGACCGGAGCCAATACCGGCAGCTATTCATTCCGCCTTGCGTCGCTGGCAGATGGCACGGCGATCAATCTTAACGAAACGCAGGATATTACCCTCACACCCGGCAATCTGACCGCGATATACCGGTTCGACGCCACCGCCGGGCAAGCTCTGTTCCTCGACCTGATCAGCGGGTCGAACGATCCCTTCTGGCGGCTGATCGACCCGGCCGGCAATCTGGTGTTCAACACGCGGCGTCTCGGCGATCTTGAGGAGCCTGTGTTGCCGCTCGACGGCACCTATACGCTGCTGATCGAAGGGCGCGTCGGCACCTCAGCGCCCCAGACGCTCAGTTTCCGCGTAGTTGACATGGTCGACAGCACCGCGCCGCTGACGATCGGCGAGACCATAAACGGCACCATCGCGGCACCAGGGGCCAAGGCGCGCTACAGCTTCAGCGTCAGCGAACCGCAATATCTGATATTCGACAGCCTGATCAACACGACCCAGTTCGGATGGACGCTGGTGGGTCCGTCCGGCACGATCCTGTCGCGCAATTTCCAGAATTCTGATGCCCATTCCAGCGCATCCACAGGCGTCATGTTCTTCGAGCCGGGCGATTATACGATCACGGTCGATGCCAATGATGACCTGACCGGCGATTTTGCTTTCCGCCTGCTCGATACCGCGCTGGCGAGCGATCTGGTGCTGAACGCGCCGACCACGGGCCGACTGGAGCCGGGCAACAGCAGCAATCTCTATAAGTTCACCGGCGCCGTCGGGGACGAGATATTCCTTGATTTCATCGCCAGCGCCGGATCGGGCCAGTGGCGGCTGTTCGACCCCGATGGCCGGGTGGCGATGAGTGCCAATTACCGCACGGATACCGGCTTCATCACGCTTGAAAAGTCAGGAATCTATACGCTGGCCTATGAAGGCCAGATCGGTGAAGGCGGCCCGGTCGACTATCAGTTCCAGGTCGACAAGGTGGTGCATAAGAGCCGCACGATCGATCTGGGCGAGACGATCAGTTCGACGCTCGATCAACCTGGTCAAAAGGAAGACCTGCTTTTCACCCTGACCGAGGAAACGCTGGTCTATGTCGACGCGCTGGCGCCGCTTGGCGATGTCAGCTGGCGGCTGACCGGCCCGGCTGGTGATTTTGCCGCGCTGCCCTTCACCCAGACGCACAGTTACGACCGATCCAATGCGCAGGTGGTTTATCGTCTGCCAGCGGGCGATCATGTCCTGCGGATCGAAAGCAACACGACGGCGGACCGGGACTATTCCATCCGGTTGCAAAAGCTTGCCGATGCGCTGCCTATCACGCCCGGCGTTCCGGTGAATGGGACACTCAGCCCCGGCTCCGAAACCGATATGTACCGCTTCGATGGTGAAGCGGGCGACCGTTTCTACTTCGACAGGCTCAGCTATGCCGGCGTGTCCACCCATTGGCGGCTGATCGCGCCTAACGGTCGGCAGCTATTTGCCGGCGACATGAACGATGTTGATACGCTGGTTCTTCCCGACAGCGGCACCTACACGCTGCTGATCGAAGGCTATGTGCAACAGGCGGCATCGGTCGGGACATATAGTTTCAACGTGATCGAAAATACCTTGATCGCGCCTATCCGCATTTCCTCGCTGGAAGTGCGTCCATCGCCCGACCTGATCCCGATCGCCCTGGCGGTCAGCAGCAGCGGCACGATCAGTTCTGGCAGCGAGATCACCATCAGCTGGAAAACCCGTAATCAGGGCACGCTTCCGACCGATGGAGCGTGGCAGGACCGGGTGCTGCTGCGCAATCTGGATACCAACGAGATTATCGGCAACATCCTGCTGGATGACAGCGGCACGGTGATCAGTCCGGAAGGGGAACGGCAGCGGCAGACCACGCTGACATTGCCGACGGGCAATCGCGGCGTTGGCCGGATTGGCGTGACGGTGACGAACGACGTCGCCAACACGATCAATGAAGAAAATATCCCTGGCACGGCGGAAACCAACAACGCCGCGACGCTGGAGTTCACGTCGCAGCTGGCCCCGTTCCGCGACCTCGTCGTTTCCGACGTCTCTGCTGACCCGGCTGGCGGCTGGAACCCCGGCGATACCGTGACGGTCAACTGGACCACGACCAACGCAGGCAATAGCGCGACGACGGCGGACTTTAGCGAACGGCTGTTCGTGCGCAACGTCATGACCGGCCAGCAGGTCCAGGTCGCGACCGTGGCCTTCACAGGGGCGCTGGGCGCGGACGAGGCTGCGCAACGCTCGACGCAGATCATCTGGCCCAACGGCATATTGGGTCAGGGCATTTTCGAATTTTCGGTGGTCACCGATATTTTCGATCAGGTGGCCGAAGCGAACACCGCGGCGACGGGCGAGACCAACAATAGCACAGCGGTAACGATCACCTCCGCGCCCGACCTTCAGATCCGCAATCTGGCGATCACCAACAGCGCGCCCGCATCGGGCGATGTCATCACGCTGACTTGGGATGAAAGCAATCAGGGCAATGTCGGCACCCTCGCAGGGTTCGACAATCGCCTGCTGGTGCAGAATCTGACCACTGGCGAAACGCTGCTCAACAGCACGATCGTGACGACCAGCGCTCTGGCGGCTGGGGAAAGCCGCGCGCGTACGGCCAGTTTCACGTTGCCGGAAGGACAACGCGCAGTCGGCGACATCCGCGTCACCATCATTGCCGATAGTAACGCAAATGGGCAGACCAGCGTGCGCGAGGCCGCCGCCGGGGTCGCTGCCGAGGGGAATAACAGCGCGCAGGCCGCGATCGCCGTCACCGCACGGCAATATGCGGATTTGCGCGTCAGCAATGTCAGTGCGCCCGCCAATGGGCTGGGCGGGGGCAACATCACGGTCAGCTGGACCGTGACGAACGCTGGCGTGGCCATAGCGGACGGCGTCGACTGGTCGGACCGGGTGATATTGAGCAGCGACGCCGTCATCGGCAACGCCGACGATGTCATACTCGGCAATATCGCCAGGACCGGCGGGCTGGTTGCGGGTGGCAGCTATAATGGTTCGGGCACGCTGGCCCTGCCCAACATCAACTCCGGCGACTATCGCATCTATGTCGTGGCCGATGCCGCGCAGGACATCGTCGAACCCGATACGCGGGCCGACAATGTCGGTGGCCCCGCAAATGTCGCCATTACCAGCCGCGCGCCCAATCTGGTGGCAGAGGCGATATCCGGTCCGACGGCCACCGTCCTCGGCGGCGATCCCTTCACGGTGTCATGGCGCGTGCGCAACACTGGCGACGCTGCCGCTGCGGGCGGGCATGTCGACCGGCTGCTATTGTCGGCTGATGGTGTCGCCGATGCGGGCGACCTGCTGCTGGCCGAAGTGCCTCGCGAGGCGGGGCTGGCGATCGGCGACAGCTATACGGTGTCCGTACAGGCGCGCGTGCAGGACGGGCGCAGCGGCGATTACCGCCTGATACTGGTCACCGACGCCGGAAGCACGGTGTTTGAAAACGGGCTTGAAGGCGACAATGCGGGCGTCTCTACGCCTGTCCGCTTCGCTGTCGCGCCCTCAGGCAATCTGGTCGTCGAAAGCGTCACCGCACCTGCCGGCGCGCGGCCGGGTGAAACGGTAGAGGTCAGCTATATCGTCCGCAACAGCGGCACGGTGGCCGCGAATGCGCCCTGGACCGACCGCATCTATGTGGATGACGACACGACTGTTTCGGGCGCGACGACCCTTGCCAACATCGCGCGCACATTCGATCTTGCGCCCGGTGAAGCCTATGAGGTGCATCAGACGGTCACACTGCCGGTAAACCTGGCCGATGGTTCCTATAGCATCCTTGTCCGCGCCGATGTCGGCCAGCAAGTGTTTGAAGGCGGCATAGAAGCGGACAATGACGGCGCTTCGGACGCGCTGGTCCTGACCCATCCCGATCTGGTGCCGCTCAACGTCACGCTGCCCGGCGGCGTCAATCCGCAATCGAACAGCGACATTGCGGTGACATGGCAGGTGCGCAACGATGGCACCGGGGCCAGCATCGGCGGCTGGACCGACAGCCTCTGGCTTTCGCGCGACGGCACGGTCGGCGCCGGGGACATCAAGCTGGGCGAAGTCGTGCGCGGATCTAGCCTTGGCGTTGGCGAGGTTTATGACGGCGCGCTCACCGTTCGGCTGCCCATCGACGCATCGGGCGATTATCGCATCATCGTGCAAAGCGACAGCGCCGCCGCCGTGCCGGAAACCAGCGCAGGTGAAGCCAATAACAGCGCCTCTGTCGCGCTCACCGTCGCGCTCGCTCCCTATGCCGACCTGGACGTCAGCAACGTCACCGCGCCAGCCCGCACGATCAATGATCCCGCGCGCGTCAGCATCGGCTGGACCGTCACCAATATCGGCACGGGGCTGGGAACGGTCGATAGCTGGACCGATCGCGTCTATGTGTCGCGCGATGACATATTCGGCGATGCTGATGACATATTGCTGGGCGAACTGGTGCATTCGGGCAGCGTGGCGGTGGGCGAAAGCTATGACGCCAATCTCGACCTGATCCTGCCTGCCGGATTCTATGGGCGCTATACGCTGTTCGTCCGTTCGGACGCGACGGATGCGGTGTTCGAAAATGGCGCGGACGCGAACAGGACCGCGCTGGCTGGCTTTTTCGACGTGTCGCCGATCGTCTGGGCCGATTTGCAGATTGATAGCGTCGTTGCGCCCACAGTGGCGCAATCGGGCACATCCATCGATGTGACATGGCAAGAAAGCAATCAGGGCATCGGCCTCACCAACACGGGCGAATGGTTCGACAGCGTCTATCTGGAAAGGACCGACGGCACTGGCCGGGTACTGCTTGGCTCGGTCAACCATCTCGGTTTCCTGGGGGTAGGGGACAGCTACGAACGCACGGCCAACTTCACGCTGCCCGACGGGATAGCGGGAGAGTATCGCATCGTCGTGATCGCGCCGGGTTCCGACAATCCCAATGCCACGCCCTATGAATTTGCCTTTACCGGCAACAATAGCGGCACGTCCGCCCCGATCAGCATCTCGCTGGCGCCGCCACCCGATCTTCGCGTCACGGCCATCTCTGCGCCGACAAACGGCGTCGAGGGCGGCGTCGTCGACATTAGCTGGACGGTCAAGAATGAAGGGCTGAGCGCGGCTGAAGGCAGTTGGGTGGACAGGGTCTATCTGCGCAAGGCGGGCGACAGCGGCGCTGGCACGCTGATCGGCACCTACAGCTATACCGGCCCGCTGGCGGCCGGCACCAGCTATACGCGGCGCGAGGAAATGCGCCTGCCCGCCAAGACCAGCGACCGGTTCGAGGTGATCGTCGTCACCGACGCCGCAGACGCGGTATATGAACATACGGCGGAAACGAACAACCGCTCGGTCGATGACGAATCCATCCTGGTATCGGTGCTGCCGCGCCCCGATTTGCAGATCAGCGAGATCATCGCGCCTGACCGGGTGACGGCAGGGGCGACCGCGTCGGTCGATTTCACCGTCATCAACCAGGGGCTGGTGGAAGCCAATGGCAACTGGACCGATCAGGTCTGGCTGTCGCTGGACGACAAGATCAGCGGCGACGACATTCTGGTGTCGCGCCTTGCCAACCCGATCGCGCTCGGTTCGCTGGAAAGCTATGAATCGAGTTCCGCCACCTTCACCGTGCCATTGCGGTTCCGGGGCAATGTGTTCGTGCTGGTGGCGACCGATAGCGGCAACGCCATCGACGAATGGCCGAACGACACGACTGCCAGCAATGTGCGCGCGCAGCAGATTTATGTCGAACCCGTGCCCTTTGCCGATCTGGTCGTCGACAATGTTGTCACCAATGCCCAGGCGTTCGAGGGCAACAGCGTGCCGGTGCGCTATACCGTGACCAATCGTGGCGCGGGCACCAGCAACCTGGGCCAATGGACCGAGCAGGTCTGGTTGACGAAGGACAAGAACCGGCCGCACCCCGGCCTTGGCGATATATTGCTGACCAGCCTTACCTACACCGGCGGCCCGTTGGAAGTCGGACAGGGCTATGACCGCGAACTGACCGTGACCCTGCCGGCAAGCGTGGTTTCGGGCACCTATTATATCATGCCCTGGGTCGATCCCTACGCGACGCTGCTGGAGGACTCCCTGGCCATCAACGTCAATCCCGACGATCCGGCCGAAATTCAGAGCAGCAACTATCGCGCCCGCGCGATCCAGATCGTTGGTACCCCGCCCGTGTCCAGCACGCGCGCCATTGTGGTGACGGACGTGACCGCCCCGGCGGAGGCCAAGGGCGGCGACGATTTCACCGTCAGTTGGACAGTGCGGTCGACCGGGGACGCCAGGGCGACTGGCTGGACCGATCAGGTCTATCTGGCCGACGCGCCGTTGCTGGAGAATGCACGCAACATATTCAATCTGGGCAGTTTCGACAATCTGTCGCCCCTCGATCCGGGTGCGAGCTATACCAACAGTGCGACGTTCAAGCTCAATCCTGCCGCGGCCGGGCTCTATGTCATCGTCAAATCGCAGCTGGGCGGCGATCCCAACACGCTCGACAACGCAAAATTCGCCAGCACCAGCGTGACGAACGCACCGGCCGACCTGCAGGTTGTCAGCGTGGTGCCTGCCGCGCCGGGTGTCGTCGCTTATTCCGGCGAGCGGACAAGCGTTACCTATACCGTGGAGAATAAGGGCGCGCCGGTCTGGTCGGGCACGCAATATTGGACTGATCAGGTGTGGGTGTCGAAGGACCCGACATTCATCGAAAACCGCGCAACCTATGTCGGATCGGTCACGCAGGCCAATGAAGGGCTGGGCACGGGGCAGAGCTACACCAACACGCTGGACTTCGACATGCCGCCGGGGGTGGATGGCGAATATTATGTCTATGTGTTCACCAATACGCCATCGCGCCCTAGGGTGCCGAGCGACATCGTCCGGTCGGGCGTCAATGATTCACTAAGGGACGATGTTTTCCGGAAGTTCGTGTTCGAGCTGCCTGCCGGCACGGTTGCCCAAGCGGAATTCCCTGTCGTCTATCGCGAAGCGGACCTCAAGGTTACCGAACTGACGCTGCCGGACACGCTGCCTGCGGGTGGCACGGTCGAAATCAGCTTCCGCGTCGAAAATGTCGGCACCCGCGCGACGCGAGAGGATAGCTGGGTCGACCGGGTCTATCTGTCGCTCGACGCCTCGCTGGATGAAGGCGACTGGCTGATGTCGCGGGAAGCGTCGCCGGGCGTCATCGTCCGCGCCGAAAACGCGCATGTCGGCATACTCAATCCCGGCGAATCCTATATTGCGAAAGTCACCGTCAGCCTGCCTTTCGAGCTGGAGGGCGAATTTAATGTCATTGCGGCTGCGGATTCGGGCCTGGAGCAGTCCGGCTACGCCAAAAGCACGCTGTCGCCGCGTTTGTCCGGCGTGCGCGGGCAGGTCAACGGCAAGGTCAAGGAATATGCAGGGGAGGGCAACAACCTCACCGTGCAGCCGGTTACGCTCACGCCCTACACCCCGCCAGACCTTCAGGTTGCCTCGCTCGGCGTGCCCCTGCGCGCGACCCGTGGACAGCCGTTCCGCGTGGAATATAGCGTCACCAATGCGGGCGGCGCGACACCGGCCCTGCAACCGCAATGGGACGACCTTGTCTATCTTTCCCGCGATCCGTTTCTTGACCTGACATCGGATCGTTTCCTGGGCTCGATCCGCCACACAGGGGGGCTGGACGCTGGCGGCACCTATTCCGTCGTCAAGGATTTCGTTGTGCCGGGCGACCTGGGCACCGAAGCCTATTATGTTTTCGTGGTGACCGATCCGGCGCGCTATGACGCCACGGGCAGCCTGTTTGAAGCCGACGAGCGCAACAATATCCGCGGCAGCGACGTGCCGATGGTTATCGAGTTGCCACCGCCCACCGACATACAAGTCACCGATATTGTCGCGCCCGACAATAAGCAGGCGGGCGATCCCGTCACGATCAGCTGGACGGTGACGAACAAGAGCACAGTGACCGCGTCGGGCAGCTGGAGCGATGCGGTCTATCTCTCGCGCGATGCGACCTGGGACGTAGGCGACAAGTTTTTGGGACGCGCCAATTTCGCAGGCTCCCTGCTGGCGGACCAGAGCTATACGCTGAGCCTGGATACGACGCTGCCCGGTGCGGCGGCGGGCGACTATCGCATCATCGTGCGGGCCGACGCGCGCAATCAGTTGTTCGAGGATGTGGGCGAGGCGAACAACATCACCGCTGCCCCCAACGCCACCAGCATCTCGATTGAGACGCTGACGCTCGGAATCCCCTTGTCGGTCAATCTCAAGCCGGGGCAGGAGCGGCTCTACCGTATCGTCGTGCCGGCAGAACAGACGTTGCGGTTGCGCGTAGCCTCCGATGACGAGCGGGCGATCAACGAAGTGTTCGTGCGGCATGACGATGTACCGACATCGGCGCTGTTCGATGCGACCTATACCGGACCACTGGCGCAGGAACTGACCGCGATCGTCCCGGATACGGAGCCGGGCGTCTATTATGTGATGGTGCGGGGCTATAGCGGCCCGGACGACGGTAGCACGGTGCGGCTGATCGCCGATCTGATGCCGATGGTGATCACCAGCATAGAGACCGATACCGGCGGCGACAGCCGCTATGTGACGACCACGATCAAGGGCGCGCGCTTCCACGAGAATGCGATCCTCAAACTGTCTCGGCCGGGCATTGCCGAATTCGAGCCGGTGACCTGGAAGGTGATCGACAGCAGCACGATCATCGCGACCTTCGATTTTACGGGCGCGGCGCACGGCCTTTACGATCTGAAGGTCACCAATCCCGATGGGGCGCAGACGGTCGAACCCTATCGTTTCCTCATCGAACGGGGCATCGAGCCGGAAGTCACGATCGGCGTGGGTGGGCCGCGTGTCATATTGGCGGGTGATCAGGCGACCTATTCCATCGCGCTCAAGAATATCTCGAACCTCGACGCGCCCTATACCTATTTCCAGGTCGGCGTGCCGGAACTCAATTACAACCAATATGTCTATGGCCTCAAATTCCTCGAATTCTTCACCAATGTGCGGGGTATTCCGGAGGGCGCGGAGGGCAGCGATAACGCCAGTGTGCCCTTCATCAACCTGGAATCGATCACCAATACCAACGGGCAATTGCTGACATCGGGCTTCCTTTTCGATCAGCCCGCTGACGGCTTTGGCGGCTTCACCGTCAACGTCCGCACCTATCCTGGCCTCAAGGAAATGGCGGATCGTGCCTTCAGCGCGTTTCAGGACAGGATGAACAACCAGTTCCCCGACCTCGCGCCGCTCCTCGATGGAGGAGAGGGCGGACTGGGCGAATGGTGGGAAGCGGTGAAGGACAAGGTGAGCGAGATCATGCCTGCCGCGCGCAGCACGCTCGACCAGCTCGATTTTGTCGGCCTTTACCAGCAGAATAGCGCCGTGCCGAGCAAGGACGAGATCCCGTTCATCCCGTTCCGCTTCCATATCGTCGCTGCCGCCACGACCATGACGCGGGCCGAATTTGTCGAATTCCAGTCGAAGCAGGCGCGCGATTTGCGCACCGCCATCCTGGAGGCGAATGACGCCCCCGCGCCATTGCTGGCGCTTGCCGCCGATGAAGGGCAGTGGACGGAACTGTATCTCGCCGCGCTCGAACAGGCCGGGCTGTTGCGCGACGAGCAGGACGTGCCGCCGATCCGGACGAAACAGCATATCGTCAGTCTGATGACCACGTTGGCATCGGGCATCTTGTTCGGCCCCGGCGGTTCGTCGGTACGCTCTACTGGCGATCTGCTCACCTTCTTCGATCAGGTCCGCGCCTATTACGGGCATGAAGACGGGCTGATGGCCGCCATCGAATATATGGACCCGCGCCATAGCGACAAATATGATGGCGAGGTGCCGGTGCCGGCGCTGCCGGAACGGGCCGACTATGATCTGGGCCTGTCCACGCCCACGCATTTCGAAGCGTTCCGAATTTTCGTACCATGGGTGCCATTCGACCAGCGCGGTGCCGGGCTGCCCGCCGATTTTCAGATCAACGGGCCAGAGCCGGTCGACGGCCAGGAATTTGCCCAGCTGGATTTCTCGCGCTTTTTCGCCAGCGAAGGGCAGGTGAACCGGCTGGCGTCGATCACCGGGCCGCAGACGCTCGACACGCAGGGCTGGCTGCCGGGAGCGGCGGAGCTGCCCTATACCGTCAGCTTCGAAAATGCGGCTGGTTCAGCGCGCTATACCAATGAAGTGCAGATCGTCACCACGCTCGATCCCGATCTTGATCCGCGCAGCTTCCGGCTCGGCGATATCAAGATTGGCGACATCACCATCGACGTGCCTGATGGCCGCACCAGCTTCGACGCGGAGATTGATTTCACTGCCACGCGCGGTTTCATCCTGCGGGTCAGTGCGGTGCTGGACCTGTTCCAGCAACCGGCAAGCGCGAGCTGGCTCATCCAGGCGATCGATCCGCTGACCGGCGAAGTGTTGCAGGACGCGACCCGCGGTTTGCTGGCACCCAATGATGCCAGCGGGACGGGCGCGGGCTTTGTCAGTTACACGGTGGTGCCGGGCGACGATGTGGCGACCGGCGAGCGCATTTCCGCCTCCGCACGGGTGCTGATGGACGGCTTTGCGCCAGAAGACACCATCGTCCTCAGCCAGATGGTCGATGCCGTCGCGCCGACCAGCACGCTCACCGCCAAACGCGTGGGCACGACAGCCAATTTCGAGGTAAACTGGCGCGTTCTGGACGATGTCGGCGGTTCCGGCGTCAAGCATGTGACGCTTTACACCGCTGAAAATGGCGGCGATTTCAAGATCTGGCAACGGATGTTGCCCGACGCGATCGGTATGCTGGTCTTTGAAGGGGAGGCTGGCAAAAGTTATGAATTCCTGGCGCTGGCGACTGACATTGCGGGCAATCGCGAAGTGCCCAAGCCCGGCGTCAACGCTATTTCCGACGGGTCCAGCGTCAATCTGGGCGGCGTGCCCACCGTGCCCGACACGACGGCGCCCAATTTCGGGCAGCCGCCAGCACCCACGCCGGAACCTTCGACCAACGCGCTATTCACGCAGGCCGAAGCGCTGGTTCCTGCTGCGGCTCCGCTGAGCGCGCCGAGCGAATTTGATTCCGTCCTAAGCCCCTTTGTCGCCCGCGCTTTCGCCACCGGCATCACGCGCAGCACGACCGAAATTGGCCCGATGGCGATCGTGGAGACGCCGGACGGTGACTTCCTTGTTTCCGGCGGGACCAATCGCGGCACGATCTGGAAGTTCAGCGGGCAGGGCGGCGCGGCGGCGACGCCGTTTGCGGAGCTGGACACGCCCATTTTCAACATGGCGTTCGATGCCGAGGGCGGCCTGTGGGCGACCACGGGCGGCGGGCCTCTGCTGCGGCTCGATCCGCAGACCGGGGCCATTCTGGACCGGTTCGGCGATGGCATCACCATCGCGCTGGCGGTGCATCCCACGACCGGCAAAATCTACGTGTCGACCAACAGCGGCGTGTCGATCTTCGATCCCGACGATGGCAGCTTCACACAGTGGAGCAGGGATGAAAATCTGCGCGTCGGCAGTCTGGCCTTCGACGATGACGGTGCATTGTGGGCGGTGACCTGGCCCGACCGCAAGCAGGTGGTGCGTTTCACCGATCGCGCGCGGGCGGAAACAATGCTCACCTTCGATGCGCCCGCAGATTCGCTGGCGTTCGGCAAGGCCGGGACGCGGCTCGAAGGATTGCTGTTCGTCACGCACACCGCCGGAACGGTGGACGATGCAGGGCTGGCCGAACCGGGCGGCGCGCTGACCATGGTGGACAGCGCGACCCTGCGTCGGATCGACGTGGCCAAGGGCGGTTCGCGCGGCGACGTCGTCATCACCACGAGCGATGGCCGTGTGCTGGTGAGCCAGAGCAACCAGGTCGACATCGTGGCGCCCGCGACCGCGCCCGTTGTCATCGCCACGAATCCGTCTCCCGATGCGCAGATTGCGCTGCCCCAGGCTTTCCTGTCGGTCACCTTCGATCAGGATATGTTCGCCGGTTCGGCCAGTCAGGCCGGATCAGTGACCAATGCGGAATATTACACGCTCAACCACGCCACTCTGGGCGTTCAGCAGATCCGCGCCGTCACTTATGATGCGGCCAGCCGGACCGCGTATCTGAACGTCGGCAACATCCCGGCGGGCGATTATATACTGACCATCGGCGCACCGCTGACATCGGCCAATGGCCAGCGCATGGGCGTCAATTATCAGACCGGATTTTCCGCGTTCGAGGATATTTCCACGCTTGTCGACATCCTGTTCGAGGATACGAGGCTGGACCGTGCGACGGGCACCATTTCCTACAAGGTCACGATCACCAACAAGACTGACGGACCGATCACCCTGCCGGCCTTGTTGACGATCGACCCGCTTGGCGGCTTCCCCGGCATTCCGCAGGGCGCGACCGGCCAGACCGACGATGGCCGCTTCCTGATCGACCTGTCGGGCGCATTGCCCGCCGATGGCGTGCTGGAGGCAGGGGAAAGCACGTCTGGCCGTACGGTTTCGATCACGACCTCGGCCAATCGACGGCTTGATTTCGTGACCGGCATCGTCGCGAACGCCGTTCCCAACACCGCGCCGTCCTTCGTCAGCGTGCCACCGCAATCGGCGACCGTCGGCACGCCGCTTAGCTATCAGGTGGTGACGAACGACGCGGAAGGGCAGGCGGTGTCCTTCGGATTGCTGACCGCGCCTGCGGGCATGACGATCGACTCGACGACCGGCTTGCTGGAATGGACGCCGCCTGCGGGGACGGCATCGCTCGCGCCGGTGGTGATAGAGGCTTTCGATTCACGCGGCGCCGTGTCGCTGCAACGCTTCGTGCTGGCGATCGCCGGGGGCAATCGCGCGCCGGAATTTGTCTCGTCCCTTTCCGCCGTGTCGAGCGGGGAAGGGCAGTTGTTCGAATTCGAGCTGGTTGCAGTCGACCCTGAATCGCAGCCGCTGACCTATTGGGCGGATGGTCTGCCTGCCGGGGCGACCTTCGATCCGGCGACACGGGCATTTTCCTGGTTGCCAGGCTATGAATCGGCGGGGACATATGATGTCCGCTTCTTCGTCACCGACGGCCTGTCGCGTGACGAAGTGGTCGTCACCCTATTCGTCGCCGAACGGAACGAGCCGCCGCAGGTGGTGCCCGTCGCCGACAGGATCGCGCGTGAAGGCGACTTCGTCAATTTCCGGATCAACGCCAGTTCGCGCAGCGACCGCGAACTATCCTATGGCGCGGAAACGCTGCCCTTTGGCGCGACGCTGAACCCGACGACCGGCGAATTTTCCTGGACGCCCAACTATATCCAGAACGGCGTCTATGACATTGCCTTCTTCGTCACGGACGGCGAAACGCTGGTTCGGTTCGTCACGAAAATCACCGTCGAAAATGCCAATGCCGCACCCGTGTTCGACCAGCTTGACGGATGGCAGGTGCTGGAAGGGCAACAGCTTGCCTTCAACATATTCGCCTTTGATCCCGACAACCCCTATTATACCCCCGCCCTTCGCAACGGCGAAACGGGCGAGGCGGTCGAGACCAGCGAAACGTCCCGGACAGTCACCGTCGAGTTGATCGGCGATCTGCCGCCCGGCGCGACTTTTGATCCGGACACCTATGATTTCACCTGGACGCCGACCAATGCGCAGGCTGGCGATCATGTGGTACGTTTCCGTGCGACCGATGACGGCAATGGCACGGGCGTTCCGCTGACCACGGACATCATCGTCCCCATCAGCGTGTTCAACCAGAACCGCCGTCCGGTGGTAAGCCCGATCGAAAATGCGACGGTCGCCAAGGACGCCGTCTTGGAAATTCCCGTCAGCGCCACGGATGCGGATGGCAATCCGCTGGTCCTGGCCCTGCGGAACGAAAGCCCCTTCCGTCCGCTGCCCGATTTCATCACCTTCGTCGACAATGGCGACGGCACCGGCAAGATCCGCGTTGCGCCGGGTGCCAATGCACGGGGGGATCATGTCGTCATCCTCACGGCGACCGACGACGGGGACGGAACGGGTGAACCGCTGGCGGGCGGCTATGCCTTCACGATCAAGGTCACCAGCCCCAACGAGGCACCGGAAATCGGCTATATCGGCGACGTTGTGGCGGTGATTGGCGAGACGATGAAGGTCATCGTCAATGTCACCGACATGGACCAGGATGCGCTGACCTATGCTGTTGCCGGACTGCCGGGCGCAACGATCATGCCGACCAGCGTTTATGGCCGGGCGCTGATCGAGTGGACGCCCACACTGGCGCAGGCGGGCACGCATGATGCTCTGGTCACCGTAACCGATTCCGGTGGCGGCGCGGTTACGCCGGTAAGCGACACCGCCGCGTTCAAGGTGGTCGTGCGCGCGACCAATACGGCCCCGCAGCTTGCGCCGGTCGGCAACCATAGCATCACGGAAGGCGAAACGCTCTCATTCACCCTGGGCGGTGCTGACGCGGACAATGACAGCCTGACCTTCACGATGAGCGGCGCGCCCGATACGGCCTCGCTCGATCCGGCTACCGGCGCATTTGTGTGGACGCCGCCGCTCAATTCCAGCGGCGAATATAGCATTACCTTCTCCGTCAGCGACGGCCATTCAAGCAGCAGCGAAACGATCATATTGACGGTCGCCAATGCCAATCAGGCGCCTGTGTTCGTGCCGATGGGCCTGCAACTGGCGCGGGAAGGCGCGCCGATGGTGTTCCGCATCATCGCGGGCGACCCCGATGCCGATCCCGTCATCTATCAGGCGCCCAACGGCTTGCCCGAAGGCATGCTGTTCATCCCCGCGCGGGGCGAAATTCAATGGACGCCGGGCTATGCGCAGGCCGGTGATCATATCCTGCGCTTCACCGCGACCGACCCGCTGGGCGCTGTCGATACGATCGACGTCACGGTCAGGGTGGCCAATGTCAACCGCCTGCCGGTGCTCGACGAAGGCTTCCACGCCTTCCTGATCGGAGAAGAAAAGCGGTTCACCGTCCGGGCGAGCGATCCGGACAGCGAAGATGTCCTGACATTCTCCGCAGAGGATTTGCCCGAAGGGGCAACCTTCGATGCTGTCACCGGCGAATTTGTCTGGACCCCCGGTCCCGGCCAGGCGGGCGATTATGCCGTCACGCTGATCGCCGATGACGGGCGGGCAAAGGTCCGGCAGACCATATTGCTGCGCGCCACGATCGAGCCGGTGCCGCCCGTGGTCCGCCTGGAACTGACGCCCAGTTTCCCGGCGGCGCCGGGTCAGAATGTGCTGATCCATGCCGTGGCCGACAGTCTGGCGGACATCACATCCCTGCGCGTTCAGCTTGACGGTCAGGACGTGCTGCTCGACGCCATTGGTCGGGCGACCGTGGTTGCCGGCGCACCGGGCAAATATGTCTTCACCGTCACCGCGCGGGATGCAGATGGTGGTGAAAAGACCATCACGCAAAGCTTCAAGGTCCGCGATCCGCTGGACAAGAATGCGCCCAGCGTCTTGTTCGACGGCGCGATCGATGACGCTATCGTTACCTCGACCCTCGCGATTGCCGGGACCGTCGACGACAGCAATCTCGACCGCTGGACGCTGCAACTGATCGACGGGCAGGGCGATGTCACCCTGCTGGGCGAAGGCGGTTCCAATCTGACAGGCACGCTCGCGACGCTTGACGGGCGCAGTCTGGCGGATGGATTCTATCGCCTGCGGTTGACCGCTACCGACATTTCCGGTCGCACCAGTGTCGACACGGCGATGATCGAACTGCGCACCGGCGCTGACAAATTGTCCCGCTATACGACGCAGCATGTCGATATATCGACCGTGCTGGGCGGCGTACCGTTCGATCTCGTCCGCGCCTATGACAGTATCACCGGCAAATGGACGTTCCTTGGGATCGACGCCGATATTGTGACCAGCGTCGGCACCCAGCCCAATGCGGGCGGCGCGCTGCCCGCGTTCGAGATTGGCACGCGGCTGTTCCTGACCTTGCCCACCGGCGAGCGGGCGGGCTTTACCTTCAACCCTGTCGAAGAGGTTATTGGCGGACAGACTTTCTACCGCCCCGCCTGGATAGCCGATGGCACGCATGGCTGGCAGTTCAGCTCGATCGATGTGCAGCTTCGCAAGATTGGCGGCAAATTCTACGATGTGGATAGCGGGGCGGCCTATAATCCGGGTTCGCCGTCATTTGGCGACCGGGACTACGCCCTGCGCGCGCCCGATGGCACGATCTACATCCTCGATAGCCAGCGCGGCACGGTCGAAATCCAGAAGGCGGAAGGCAAGCTGCTGATCGGCGACAGCGGCGTCACCGCGCTGGGCGGCGATGCGCTGCGTTTCCTGCAGGACGCGCGCGGCAATGTCACCCAGGTCACCGATGCGTCGGGCAAGGCCAGCATCTATAGCTGGGACGAGGATAACCGGCTGACCGCATTGCGCGACCTCGTGACCGGCGCTGGCATCCGTTACGGCTATGTCGATGGGCGGCTGGCGCTTGAAGTGCCTTCGTCGGGGACTGGCAAGCGGATCGTCTACGCTTCCGACGGCACAGTCGCGACCGAAGCGATTGTCGCTGATCTGGCTACTCCGGCAAAGTTCACCGGCCAGACGATATCGGGCGATCTTGGCGCAGGCGGGGCTGAAAGTTTCGCCTTCACCCTGCGTGAAACCGAACTGGAAGGATTGCCCAATGCCTTCGTCATTCTGAGGGTAGAGACGACGGGTTCGGTCACGCCGCAGATTGCGGGGCTATCCCCCCTGGCCAGCGCGCAGGCGGGCGGCAAGGTCGTGACGCTGTTTGCGCTGTCCACATCGGGCCTGAACGAATTGCGGATTGCCGGCAGCGGCGCCTACGCCTTCGAAATGCGCGCTGCGGGCGACATTAATGGCGATGCGAAGGTAGACGGACTGGACAGCGCCGCCGTGGTCGCGGCCCTGGCCGGATCGGACATCAGTGGCGATGGCGTGACGAACGCGACCGACACGCAGATCGTCGCTGCCAATTATGGGTTCCGGGCGAACCAGTCACCCCTGATCGCCCCCACCATTCCGACGGAAAAAACCCATGTCGACTTGCAGCGCTATGTCGACCTGACCAAGCTGGCGACCGATCCCGATGGAGACCGTCTCTATTTCCGGGTCGTCGGGGCAACCGGCGGATCGGCGGCTCTTGCCGCTGACGGGCGTGGCGTCCTGTTCACGCCGACCGCTGGCTATTCCGGCGCGGCTTCGATCCGTTTTTCGGCCGATGACGGCTTTGGCAGCTCGGCGGAAGGTGTCATCGACATCAATGTTTCCGACGCGGCCTTGCGGTCGTTGAATTTCGCGCAGCGCCAGCCTGCCTTTGCGGCTGCTGGCGAAAGCGGCGGCGTGGCCCTTATCGGTCAGTTCGCCGATCAGGCCGATGTTGCGCTCCCCTATTCCTATGTGACGGCGAGCGTCGGCCATCCCGACATCGTGCGTCTGGGATCGGACGGGACATTATTGGCTCTGGCCCAGGGTGCGACCTATTTGAAGGTTTCACGCGGCAACATTGCGGCGGCCACGTCCCTGACGGTGGGCGATCCCAATAGCGTGCGTGAGTTGATGACGCAGATTTACGGGATCAACGCCTATCCAGACAGCGTGACCCTGTTGCCCGACGGTGGTTCGCGCGCGATCATCACCAGCCTTGACGTGACGGAGGAAACCTTCGCCAACGGGGCGGCGGCGGGGACCGTCTATGTGTCGGCCGACAGCGCGATCGTGACCGTGGATGAAAACGGGCTGATGCGCGGTGTGGGTGCCGGATCGACCTTTGTCACGGTGATCAACGGGTTCAGCGAGGACCGGGTGATGGTGTCCGTCGCACCGCCGGTCATTGGCGACGATGTCGCGGTCAACGGCGCTGCTGGCGCGATTGTGCAGAATGCCGATGGCGTCCAGATCGCCTTTGGCCCAGGGGCGCTGAGCGGCGATGCCACGGTGACGATCGATACGCTGACGGAGGCTGAGCTGCCCATCGTCATGCCAGCGACCGATGCATTTCATTTCCTGAGCGCGTTCGACCTTCAGGTCGATGGCGCGGAATTCAACGATACCGTGCAGATCGCCGTGCCGGTAGCGGGCAATGTGGGCGATCAGGTCTGGTTCTTCGCCAGCGTTGATTTGCCGCTCGGCCCGAATGGCGAGACTATCCCTGTCTGGACGGTGATCGATTCAGGCGTGATCGATGCCGACGGGATGGCGCGGGCGAAATCGCCGCCCTTCCCGGGCCTCAGCAGGCGCGGGGCCGTCCTGGTGGCGGGGGCGGCCAAACCGCTGCCGATCCTGCGGCTGAACGTCGGCTTCACGGCGCTCAATGCGCTGGTATTCGCGCCCGCGATCGGCATTGCCGCGGTTGGTGGCCTGGCTGGCGCGACGGTCGCGCTGGGTCTGGCTGGCGCCGCGCTTGGATCGGTGGCGCTGCCATTATTTGCGCAGCTCAAGGAAATCCAGATTTACGCCGATCTGGCGAAAGACCAGGCAGCCGTCCGCCGTATCGACCTGTCGCCCGAATTCACGCAAGCGGAGCTTAACGACGGCAAGACGATCGTCGCCAACTTCCCGCCGCAAGCCTTCCAGTCCGACAAGGGGCCTGTGGTCTCCAGCGTGTCGACGCTGGTCGCCAATGACGGGAGCACGGCCGTCACGATAACCGGCCTTGACTTCATCGATGGCGAAGCCGGGTCGATCAGCGCCAAGAGAGACAATGTCCGCGTCGTCCTGACCCATGGATCAAAGCGCGTTGTCATATCCGACGCGGTGATAACGGGCGAAGTTGGCGCGGTGCAGCAACTCAAATTCACCGCGCCGCCCACTGTCCTGCTGGGGGCCAGCGATGTCACGATCGTGCGCCCGGCAGTCGGCTCGTTCGGTTCGGCGAGCGGCGAACCCAATGATTTCACGGAACTGGTGGAAAGCGCGGTCGTCAAGATCGACAATAAGGCGGGATATGCCTTTGTCGGCGATGCGAACGGCGTTCAGATCATCGATCGCAAGCTCTCGTTCGAAGAATCCCAGCCCAATGACGAATTGATCGCGCGCATCGATCTGGGCGCGCCGGTCAGGGAAATCGTCGTGACCGGCGATCTCGGCGCGGCATTCGTCGCGACCGAAAAGGGCATTGCCGTCATCGATACGCTGACGCTGCGCCAATATGACCTCAACCCCAATAGCAACGATGATTTCATCAAGGTCGAAGGCGGCGTTGTCACAGCGCTCGCGGTCGATACGGAGAATGGCTATCTCTACGCGGCCGGGCTGGGCAAGGTCTATGTCATCAACATCGATCCGGGCCGGGACAATTATCTTAAGGTCGTTGGCGATCCGCAACATACGCTGAACATGGAAATCACCAGCCGGGGTGAACAGTTCGGCCATATCACGAGCATGGCATTGAACGCCGACGGCACCCGCCTCTATGTCGGCCTGCCGGTGTCCGAAATGTTCGGTCAGCGCCCCTGGATCAACAATCAGAACAGCGATCCCGGCCTGATCATGGTCGTCAACGTCAATGAAGAGCAGCGCCCTGTCGAGGGTGAGGCCAATATTCATGGCTGGCGTACGGTCGTCGACAAGGTGGCGTCGGGTATCGAAGTGTTCGATATCCAGCCGACGGTCGATCCGAACAAGATGGTGTTCGTTGCCCGTGGCGATCGCAATCGCGGCGCCAAATTGCTGGAATATACGCCAGCCGGCACGCATATCGTTACCCAGATCGGTACCCTGACCATGGGTCAGGAAATCGGCGTGTTCGAACAACCGTTCACCATCGGTGGCCTGGTCGTCAGCGTGGACAAGAAGCGCAGCACGGATGAAGGCCGGTTTTCGATTGGCCGGGTGCCGGACCTGAACGTCCATAATGCGTCTGGCATCGCGGTCACGCCGGACCTGGAATATATGTTCGTCGCCGATTGGGGCGTCCCGACCCTCTATTGGTATCGCGACCTTGATTATTCGCAGCTGGTCGACGAATTTTATCGGGTCGGGTCCAAAATCCTTGTGATCAAGGATCCCTTCGGACCGAACCGCCAGCTTGTCGGCGCGACGACGCCGGTACCCTTCGCGTTCCTGGAAGAACTGCGCGTCGATAGTTCCGGCACCAAGCTTTATGCCAATTACCGGGGTGCCGGTAACATCGTCATCATGGACATCAACAAGGTCCGCGACATCGCCAAGCGTAGCGATTTCGACAAGCTGCTGGTCGAATTCCAGGACAAGGCGATCGACAATCCCAACTATCCGTTCGACATCTATAATGAATCCACCGGACAAGGTGCCGTGGATGTCACCCGTCATGGCCGCGGGCTGGCGCTTAATGCGATCCAGGCGCTCAACCTGATCACTCCGACGACCGAACTGGATATTCACGGCGACAATCCGCCGCCTCTGACGTTCAAATGGGAGTTTGATCCCACGCTGATGCCAGCCGGATCGGTGATGAAGACCAGCTTCTATCTCAGTTCGCTGGCGCCCGGTGACGGGTTGTGGCCCGACGATCCCATCCGTGAACGGGGCGTGTTGCAACAGCCCGACTGGCAGGGTGCCGACAAGCACCCCAGCCGCATCTTCACCAAGGTGAATCTGGAAGCGGGCAAATGGCGGGTTCTGGCGAGCGGCGAAGTGGTGCCGGACGGGGAACTGCCGCCCGGCAAGTTTGAACTGACCTTCGATCCGGAGTTCGCGCGGGTTCTGACCGGCGGGCAGACCTATTTCTGGGGCGTGCGGTCAACCGAATTTGGAATTCGTGATTTCCGGCAGTTTACGGTTCTGCCCGATCAGGCGCCAGCCGGCACCTTTAACGGCGTCACCGTCCTGACCCACGGATTCCAGCTGGACGGCATCTGGACCGACAATGATTCCTTCCACCAGCCTGCCGCGTTCCAGGAAATGGGGGAGATGATTTCACGCCTGGGCGGGGGCGGTATCGTCCTGCTCTATGACAAGAATGAAGGCACATGGGCGGACATGAGCGACCCGACCAGGGTTGTCACCGGTGATATGCTGGCCGCCTATGCGGGCAAGCCTGTCGTGCTGATTTCCGATTGGGTCCGCGAATCCGCCCATGCCGAAGCGGGCTTCTCCGAAGCTGCCGCCGACTCGCTGTTCGCCGCGCTCATGGATCTGGACGCTGAATCGAACAACATGTTGCTCAGTTCGCCATTGCATTTCATCGGCCATTCGCGCGGCACGGTGGTCAATAGCGAGATCATTCAGCGCCTGGGCTATTATGGCCGGGTCACGAGCGGCATTCACATGACCACGCTGGACCCGCATGATTTCGTGCAGGATTCGCTGGATATTCCGGTCAACACGCTGCTCAACATTGCCAAGGCCTATAGCAGCTTCAAATCGCTGGCGCTTGCCGTGCGATCGGTCGCTACCGCGGTGGGGGCTGTCGGTTCGGCGGTCGGCTCCGGTGGCCTGACATTGGTCGCGACGGGCGCGATCCTGGGCGGCGTCGGCAAGGGCATGGTCGAAGCGGCAGGCGCCGCCAAGATGGCGTTCCGTATCCAGAAGTTCCAGGATCTGGCGCAGACATTGGGCATACAGCTCGACCCGGTGAAGTTCGGCGATTTCCTCGATCCCGACGTCAAATTGTGGTCGAACGTCAGTTTCAGCGACAATTATTATCAGGATGCGGCGTCGCAGACCTTCACGACGGCGACGCCCAACGGGCGCGACATCGGCCCGACGGATATATCCCGCTATCTGGGTGGCGTGGTGCCGGGTGTATCCGGTTTCAATCTGGACGATTTCGCCGGATTGGGGGCAGGCGGCCCGCATAGTCGCGTCTGGCAATGGTATGCCGGTACGATCGACACCAACATGACCAAGTTCCAGGGTCTGGATATCTATCGGCGCATCACCGACGATGGCATCCGGCCCAAAGTATTCGGCATACCCTCGCTCGATCAATGGAATATGGAACCTTGGTACTTTGTCGATCCGGCCAAGGTCACCAGCCCCAGCATGTCGGTGCGGATCGGTGCGGCGAACCAGATGGTCACCGGCAATACGACGTCCACGACCCATTTCAACATCACAGACGGCGTCGGCACCGGCTGGTTCTATTCCGTCGCAGGCGGCGGGGCGGACTTCCGGCCGATTATCAGCGGTGGCGAGGTGGACGTCACCACCGACAATAGCGAAGCGCCCAATCCCGGTGGTTCTGCCGTCCAGAGCATCTTCAACGGCAATTTCGAACAGGGCACGCGCGAATCCCTCAACGTCCATCTGGAACGCATTGCGACCGGCGAACTGGATGACGATGCCGGGCGCTTCCCGATTTCCTACGAAATTCCAGGCTTCGCATTTCATGGCGGGCAGGGGTTCAAGCTCGACCTGCTCGGCCTGCCCGACGCCGACGCCATCGGCAACATCGATGTCGCTGCGCTGTTCATGGTCAACACCAATCCCCAGGCGCTGGTCAAGAAGGTGCTGGTCAAGATCTGGGAGGACTTTTTCGACAGTCAGGTCAACCTGGCCAACCAGATCACGATCGGCAATTTCAAGCTGCCGACGCTGAACTTTGTCGAAGCGAAGCTGGCCGCCAAGGTGGTCGGCTGGGCCGGTTTCGATGCCGGCAAGAAAATCGACATGGTCAACAAATATTTCAAGGCGACCAACAAGGTATTCAAGGCCGCCGGTATTGCGACGGAAGCGCTGAACGATGGTCTGAACACGCTGGTCGAAAGCACCGGCGTGACGATGTCGCTGGGTGCCGATACGAAGGATGAAGCGGGTCTGGAGCGGCTGAAAGCCTATGTCTCCAACGCAATCGAAAACGGCTTCGACAAGCTGTTCCCCAACCAGGACAATTATTCGCTGATCATGGGGGCCAGCGCGGCGCTCACAAAGATCATCGACTCCTTCCTGCCCGATGGCGACATCTGGGAAGCGATCAAGATGGAAACGCGCAGAATTCTGCCGGGTCTGGATTCGATCACCCACAATTTCGTCTATGTGCCGAAGGACCAGCCCTATCTGACCTTCAAGATCTACAAGCCCTATATGCTGCAACCCGGCGCGAAGATCCGCGTGCGGTTCGAAGGAGCGGGGCTGCCCACCATCGATGCGCTGGTCGCCAATCAGGAAGAGGGCGCGCGTCAGGTCGATCTGGGCACCGGCATGTTCACGTCCAGCGAATTCTCCGTAATCGTCCCTGACGAATATAAGGGCCGTTCGGCGACCATCACCATCACCCATGAAAACATGGCGCCGACGGAGGAAGACAAGCAGGATCTGGAGGACGCGGCGTTCATCGATGCGATCACCGATGCTGCCAAGGATCTGGGCACGGCCGTCAGCCAGATCTATCTGCTCGACGATCTGCGCTTTACGACGGTCGCCGCGATCAACGGGGTCATGCCCGGTTCGCCGCAGGTCGCGGCCGAAGGGGTCGCGATCACGCCCGCCGCTCCGGCCGTCACGCTGGAACAATTGGCCAGCCTCGTCGATGACGCGCGCCTTGCGTGGATCGCAGCGGGGATCAGCGACAGCGATGCGCAGAAATTGGCCGACCTTGAATTTGCCGTGACCGATCATCAGGGTGCGGCGCTGGCGGTTCATTCGGGCCATGTCATCACGATTGATGCGGATGGCGGCGGGCATGGCTGGTTCATCGATATTACGCCGGACGGATCGAGCGAGTTCCTGACGTCGGGCGGACGGATGCTTGCGATCGACGGTAGCGCGGCGGCAGGGCGCTACGACCTGCTCACCGTGCTCATCCATGAAATGGGGCATGAACTTGGCCTGTCGGAATTGCCTACCACGACCATTGGCCGGGTGATGAATGAAGCGCTGGGGCTGGGTGAACGGCGCTTGCCAGGTCTGGCTGACCTGCCGGTCGTACCGGTCGTACCGGTCGCAGCGCCAGTCGCGGGTGCCATTCGCACCGTTACGTTGACGGGGACAGGCAGTTCGGTGCCGGTTGTCGTGGTTGGTGCGCCGTTCGCCTTGCTGCCTTCGGGGACGCCAGCGACCGCGCCTTTCCAGAATGGCGATTTTGGTACGGCGACGGGCTGGTCGCCAGTCGGTGGCGGCGTCGTGTCCGGCGGAGTGGGCGTCCTTGCCGAGGACAGCCGTTTCCTGTCCTCGCTCAACCAGAAATTCGTCCTGCCCAATGGCGCAACGGAAATCAGTTTCCAGATCCGGTCTGCGGTGCTGGGGTCGAACAATGCGCTGCCGCCTGATGCCTTTGAAGTGGCGCTGCTTGATCCGGTCACGGGCCAGTCGCTGCTGGGCGATCTGGACGGGCTGGACCTGTCCGACGCCCTGCTCAACCTTCAGGCCGATGGGTCGCTCTACCTTGCCCCCGGCGTGACCGTGACCGGCAATCCATTGACGGGCAGCGCGACGGTGACCGTTTCGCTTGCAGGGGTCGACCGCAGTAACGGCGCGTTGCTTTCCTTCGACCTGATTGCGATGGGTGACCTCGACAGCCGCGTGACCATCGACAATGTCGCGTTCGTCGCGGTGGCGAATAACGCGCCAGTCGCGACCAATGACAGCGGCAGCGGCGATGAAGATCAGGACATACTCATCGATCTTCTGGCCAATGACAGCGACGCCGATGGCGATCTGCTGAGCATTGCGATCCTGAGCGGCCCGGCAAATGGCACGCTGATCCCGCCGACCGTGACGGGGGGAGCGTGGACCTATCGCCCGGATGCGAATTTCGCGGGAGCGGACAGCTTCACCTACAGCATCACCGACGGGCTGAGCGCGCCGGTGTCGGCCAGTGTCGCCATCACCGTGAACGCGGTGAACGATCTGCCGGAACTGGCCGTGGTGCAGGATCGCAGCGCGGTACAGGGCAGCTTCGTCACGCTCAATCTGCTGGGAAGCGACGTAGAGGATGTCGCATCGGGCCTGACCTACGCGCTCGTCTCCGGCCCAGCCGGTGCCAGCGTCAACCCGTCGGGCCTGTTGAGCTGGACAGCGGGTCTGCCGGGCATCGAGAATTTCACCGTGCGCGTCACTGACAGCGACGGTGGAATTGCCGAACGCAGTTTTGCGATCACCGTCGTCGCGCCGGGCAACGAAGCGCCTGTCTTTGCCGCGCTGCCGGATCGGGATGTCAATGCGGGATCGCTGTTCACGCTCCAACTGGCCGCAAGCGATGATGATGATGCCGCGGCGGATCTGACTTATACGCTGATCGCTGGCCCAAGCGGCGCGACGCTATCGCCTGCCGGCGAATTGCGATGGGTAGCGACCGGAAGCGGCCCCCATCAGGTAACAGTCCGCGTGACCGATCCCAAAGGCGCGTTCGACCAGCGGAGTTTCGTCCTGAATGTCGTGCCGGTCATCGGCAACACCGCACCGACGCTGCCTGTTCTTGGCGATGTCGCGGTTGAAAGCGGCAAGCTCCTGATCCTGCCGATCACGGCCAGCGACAATGAGGATGTCGCCGAAGCGCTGACCTATTCGCTGGTCAGCGGCCCCGATGGCGCGGCCATATCGGCCAGCGGCCTGTTCAGCTGGCAGGCGGGCAATCCCGGCTCCCAGACCGTGACAGTGCGCGTCACGGATACGGGCGGGCTGATTGCCGAGCGCAGCTTTGCGATTCTGGTCTCGAACCCTGCGCCTATATTCGCGCCGATCGCCGATCGCTCGGTATCGACAGGCGGCAATGTCGCGATCACGCTTTCGGCCACCGACAGCAACCATGGCGCAGCGCAGCTCGTCTATTCGCTGGTCAGCGGTCCGGCAGGCGCAAGCGTGACGAGCGATGGGCAGTTCAGCTGGACGGCCGCCGGGCTGGGCAGCCAGCCGGTCGTGGTTCGCGTGACTGACCCGCTGGGCGCATCGGCGGAGACGGGCTTCAACATCGAAGTCACGAACGTCGCGCCGGTGCTGGCCGATGTCGGCCCGGTCGCCGTGAACGAAGGCAGCGTGCTTTCGTTGCAACTGGTCGCCAGCGATACCGAGGATGCGGCGGCGGACCTGACCTATACATTGATCGCTGGCCCAAGCGGCGCAACGCTGTCACCCACGGGCGAATTGCGATGGGTCGCGACCGGAACCGGCTCCCAGACCGTGACAGTGCGCGTCACGGATACCGGCGGGCTGATTGCCGAGCGCAGCTTTGCGATCCAGGTCTCCAACCCCGCGCCTATTTTCGCGCCGATTGCCGATCGCTCGGTACAGACGGGCGGCAATGTCGCGATCATGCTTTCGGCCACTGACAGCAACCATGGCGCAGCCCAGCTCGTCTATTCGCTGGTCAGCGGTCCGGCAGGCGCAAGCGTGACGAGCGATGGCCAGTTCAGCTGGACAGCCGCCGGGCTTGGCGCTCAACCGGTCGTGGTTCGCGTGACCGATCCGTTGGGGGCGTTTGCGGAAACGGGCTTCAATATCGAAGTCACGAACGTCGCGCCGGTGCTGGCGGCTGTTGGCCCGGTCACGGTGAATGAAGGCAGCATGCTTTCGTTGCAGCTCGTCGCCAGCGATGCCGATGATGCAACTGACGACCTGCTATTCTCGCTCGTCTCCGGACCAGCGGGCGCGACGCTGACGGCTGGCGGGCTGCTGAACTGGCGCCCTGCCGACGGCGGGGCGGAGGCGGCCTTTACCGTCCGCGTGACCGACCCCCATGGCGCGCAGGCGGAACAGAGCTTCAACGTCGCCGTGGCCGATGTCGCGCCGGTCCTCAGCGTGTTTGGCCTGACCACGATATTGACCGGCAAGACCTATACGATCGCGCTGGGTTCGAGCGATCCGGGCGACGACCGGCCGATCGAATGGGTCATCGACTGGGGCGATGGCACAACGCCCACATCGGTGGAAGGCAGCGCTACCGCTGCAAGCCACATCTACGCAGACGACGGCAATTTCCTGGTCAGCGCGCGCTTGCGCAATGACGATGGCAGCTTCTCGGCGACACCGCTCGGCGTCGTCGTCAATGATCCGCCATTGCTGCGGTTGACGCAGGCGGGCTTTACCGATGGCGGGCTGGTCGTGCGTGTTTCCGAACCGCTGGATGCTCTGGCAGGCAGCCAGGCGGTGCAACTCACCGACGGCAACGGCAATTCGCTCGCACTCACGCTCGGCCTCGCGACGGACGCGCTGGGCTTCACGTTGACGCGCGCCGATGGCAAGCCGCTGCAATATGGCAGCTATGATCTGGTCATTGCCGACGGCGCATTCATCAGTGCGGATGGTTCGGTGCTGGATGGCGATAATAACGGCTTGGTCGGTGGCGTCTATCGCACGCGCCTGACCTTCAGCCAGTCCATGGCGGGCAGCGCGCGCCTGCCCGACTTCATGCGTGGGCCGGGTGAGCATGTCGACGTGCCGTTTGCCGATAATGCGGGGCTGAAAGTCAGCTTCGCCAGCCAGGGCGGCGTCAAGACCATGACATTCACGGTCTTGTACGATCCCGCCCTGTTGCGGGTCGATGGCGTGTTGCCGGGCGCCGATCTGCCTGCGGGCGCGAGCCTCGGCTTCGTGACGGAGGCGGCCGCTGGCGGCAAGCGTCTGGCCTGGATCAGCGTCAGCAGCGATACGCCGATCGCTGCGGGCGACCGCTGGATACTCAGCCTAGATGCGACCGTGCCGGACACGGCTCCTTACGGGTCGAGCGAAGTGCTGGAAGTGAAGGTCGAAGCGATCAACGCGGCTGCTCCCTCCGCAACCGAGGATGATCAGGCGCTGCAACTGGTCGGCTATTATGGCGATGCCAATGCAGATCGTCGCCAGACCATGGCGGATCTGTGGCTGGCGACACGGGTGGCGCTGAACATCGACAAGGGCTTTGCGGCATGGGGCGACGCGCCGCCCGCGCTGGTCGCTGACATTCGCGACCATCGCCCATTGGCGAACCCGCTGCTGCCGGACATCGAATCCACCCCGGTCAAACCAGCGCCATTGTGGCAATCGCAGGTCGTGCTTCCCCCCGATTTCGGTCCGATCACCTACGGATTTTACGATGCGGTGGATCGCTGGGCGCAGGATATTCGAGCGACGGATTCGGCATGGTATGAAGTGGGGATGGACGGCAAAAAGCAGGATCAGTCCGACGCCACTGCTCCAGCCCCGGCAACAGGTTCCGACACGCCACCATCCCCGGCGTCGACACCAGCGCCTGTTGCGCCAGTGCCGACAGCGTCGGCCCCCGTGGATGACGCCGTCACGGCAGCGGCTGTCGCCGGGGCCGCGCCCGTACGGGCGAAAATCAACATGAACGCGCAGCCGGTTGCCAGCCGGATGATGGCCGCGATGACGGACGCGGATGATCAGTGCGCGACATGGCTGTCGCGCTTCCTGCTCGACAATGGCGATAGCCCTGCATGTTCCACGACTGATGATTTCCTCCCCATTCTCATTCCCGGTCTCAATCAGCCGAGAGAGAAGGCGGGCGACAAGCGCCGCAGGGATGCCATGCGCACAAGTGAAGGGCCTTCGGGCGAACTGGAGAAAAGCGAATGAATGACAAGTCCGCGACGGCCAAGGGACAGGCCGCGCCGCGCCAGCAGAAGCTTCGGTTCAACAGTGCCAATGTCAAAAGCAGCTATTGCAACATGTGCAACGCCACCAGCACGCGGGAGGAAGTGGTGCTCAATTTCGGGGTGAACCAGAATTGGGACCAGCCCAGCACTACGCCTGCGGAACTGGAGGTCGATCTGCAACATCGGATCATCCTCAGCCCCTTTGCCGCCAAGCGGTTGAGCGAGGCGCTTTCGCAACTCGTGCGTGACTATGAAACAAGATATGGCAAACTCGCCTGAGGTCGATGTTGTAGGACGCTGATGGCGTAGATTTGTGTTCTGCGTCGATTGGGGTGGCTTCAGCATGGTTCGCCAATGGGGGCAAAGGCACGAGATGATCAGCCGGGCGATAATTTCAGGGGCCATGATAAATTGAGAGCCATGCCCTCCACATCCGAACCGGCCGATGATGCCCGGCTATGGGCGTCGATGGCCAGCGCGCGCGATGCCGGGGCGTTCTGCCGCGCCTGGCTCGATCTGCAATGCGCGCGTACGCCGGGGGCGATTGCGGGCCTTGTCGTGCTGGAAGGGGAGGAGAACAGCTTTGCCCCGGCGGCTTCGTGGCCAGCAGGGCCGCAGGATATTCCCCATTTACGCAAAGTGGCTGAGCAAACCCTGACCAGCGGTCAGGCGGTCGTTGAAAATGACCCCGATCATCCTGCGCATACCGGCATCGCCTATCCCATCGCGGCGGGCGGGCGGACCTATGGCGCGGTCGTGCTCGTCATCGCGGGCGCCACGGCGGAGCGATTGCAGCCGATATTGCGCGAACTCCATTGGGGCGTGGGCTGGATATTGTCGATCGTATGGCAGCATCAAGCCAACGAACAGGCCGACCGAAACGCCGCGTCCATCGCCGCACTGGATGTGCTGGCCGCGGTCGAGGAACATGAGAGTTTCGATGAGTCCGCCGTCAGCCTGTGCAATGCCCTGGCCGTCGCGCTTGAATGTTCACGGGTCAGTTTCGGCAAGGTTTACAAGGACAAGGTCACGCTTGCCGCCATGTCGCATGGTGCATGGTTTCGCAAGAAATCCGATACCGCCGAAGCGATCGAGGCGGCGATGGACGAAGCGCTGGATCAGGGTGTCACACTCAGTGTTCCCTCGTCAGAGGGCAACCGTCTCATCACGCTGCAACAGGTCCGTCTGGCTGCCAGCGGCGGATTGATGGCGGTCGCGTCCGTGCCGGTGCTGGATCGCGGACTGCCGGTGGGCGTCATCACGCTGGAGCGCGATGCGGACGGCGCGCCGTTCGCCCCCCGCGACCTGCTGTTCGCGCAGAGCGTGGCGAGCCTGACGGCGCAATTGCTGGCATTCAAACTGCGTGAGGAACGCTGGTTCGGTGGTCGCGCCCGGCGGCATATGATGGACGGCGCGCGCGCCCTGTTCGGCCCACGCCGTCCGCTTGCCAAGGCGCTTGGCGTTGCCGCTCTGGTATTGCTGCTGTTCCTGCTCGTGCCGCTTGCCCAGTTCCGCGTCAGCGCCGACGCTGCGCTGGAAGGGCGGGTGCAACGTGCCGCCGCAGTGCCCTTTTCCGGGTTCATCGCCCAGTCCCATGCCCGCGCGGGGGATGTCGTCAAACAGGGCCAGTTGCTCGCCACGCTCGATGATCGGGATTTGCAGATCGATCATGCCCGTTCGGTGAGCGAAGTGCAGCAGCTTGATCGGGAATATCGCGAATCGCTCGCCAAGCACGAGCGGTCGAACATGAATCTCGATGGCGCCAAACTGCGTCAGGCCGAAGCACAACTGCGCCTTATCGAATATAAGCTTGCGCGGACGAATATTCTTGCGCCGCTTTCCGGCGTACTGGTTTCCGGCGATGTCAGCCAGCTCGTCGGCACCCCTGTCAAGGAAGGCGAAATCCTCTTCGAGGTCGCGCCGCTCGACGATTTTCGCGTCGTCCTGCATGTCGAGGAGGCGGACATCACCTATCTGCGGCCGGGACAAAAGGGGCGCTTTGCCCCAACCGGCCTTGCCGGGGGAACCGTGCCGTTCGTCGTTACCCGCATCTCCTCCGTGACCGGGACGCAGGACGGCAAGAACACCTTCCGGGTCGAGGCCGAACTGGACAGCGGCGCGCCACGGACGCTGCGTCCGGGCATGGAGGGCATTGCCAAGGTGACGATCGACCGCCGGTCCAATCTCTGGATATGGACGCGCGGACTGCGCAACTGGCTCCAGCTCTTCTTCTGGAAGTGGATTCCCTGAGCGCATCATGGCCAATCCGTTTCACAGCTCGTCATGGTTTCAGGTCGCGCGGCTCCGCCCCCGGCTCAAGGGGCATGTGCGGGTGCGCAGGCACCGCTATCGCGGGCAGGTCTGGTATGTGATCGACGATGGCGCCTCCGGCAAGGCGCACCGCTTCCCCAAGGGCGCCTATGAACTGGCAGGCCGTCTTGACGGAACGACGACGGTCGAAGCGCTTTGGGAATTGCTGGTGGAACGTCTGGGCGAGGACGCACCCAGTCAGGATGACGTCATCGCTGCGCTGGGGCAACTGCACGCGGCCGATCTGCTTGCCAGCGATACATTGCCTGACACCGGCGAAGCCTATGAGCGGCTCAAGAAAGAGCGTCGCCAGCGCTGGTTGCAAAATCTCAAAAGCCCGATGTCGGTGCGGATCAATCTTGTCGACCCGGATCGCTTCCTCACCCGCCACATGAACCTGGTCGCGCCTCTGTTCAGTGTCGCCGGGGTCTTTCTGTGGCTGTGCGTGGTCGTGCCCGCGCTGCTGCTGGTCGGCACTAATTGGAACGCGATGACCGGCAATCTGGCCGATAGGGTATTGGCAGCCGACAATCTGCTGCTGATCGCGCTCATATATCCGCTGGTCAAATGCATCCATGAACTGGGTCATGGCTTCGCCGCCAAGAATTTCGGGCGCGAAGTGCGGGAAATGGGCGTGATGCTGCTCATCCTGGTACCAGTGCCCTATGTCGATGCCTCGCATGTCAGCATCCTTGCCAACAAATGGCAGCGGGCGCTGGTCGGCGCGGCGGGCATGATCGCCGAAGTGTTTATCGCCGCGCTCGCCACCTTTGCCTGGGTGTTGATGGAACCGGGGCTCGCGCGGGCCATCGCCTTCAACATCATGCTGATCGCTGGCGTGTCGACCGTGCTGGTCAACGGCAATCCCTTTTTGCGGTTCGATGGCTATTATATCCTGTCGGACCTGATCGAGATTCCCAATCTGGGCAGTCGCGCCAACAGGTTCTGGGCGCATCTGGTCGACAAATATATATTCCGCACCCCCGGCGTGCTTCCGTTCGACGCGACGCCCGGCGAAAAGCGCTGGTTCCTTTTCTTCGCCCCGGCTGCGCTGATCGCCCGCATGACGATGCTGATCGCCATCGCGCTGTTCGTGGCCCAGAAATATTTCGTGGTCGGCGTGCTGATAGCGCTCTGGTCATTGTGGAGCGGGCTGGGCCTGCCGGTCTGGAAGATGTTTGCGCATGTGGTTTCCAGCCCGCAACTGCATGGCAACCGGAAACGGGCGGTCAGGATCACGCTCGGCGTCGTCGGCGCGCTCTTGCTGGCGCTGTTTGCTGTTCCGCTGCCGCTGCACGTCAATGCACAGGGGATCGTCTGGTTGCCGGAGGAAGCGCATGTGCGCGCTGGCGCTGATGGCGTCATCACCCGGCTGGCGGCGTCCGACGGCACGCCGGTCAAGAAGGGCGCGCTGCTGATGCAGGCGGAAAACCCGGTGCTGGAGGCCGAAGTCGAGCAGATACGCTGGCGCTTGCGCGAACTGGAGGCGGAGGCAGATGCCGAACTGGCCGGCGATCTGGTCAAGCGGCAGATCAGCCAGGACGCATGGCGCGAATATTCCCGCCGACTGGTCGTGCAGGAACAGCGGCTGGGGGATCTGGGCCTGACGGCGGGGACAGATGGCACGTTCATTCTCACCCAGGCCCCGGCGCAGGATTTGCCTGGTCGTTATGTGCAAAAGGGAACGCTGCTTGGCTATGTGACGCCCGGCTATGCGGCGGTCGCCCGTGTCGTCGTGCCGCAGGATGATATCGAACTGGTGCGGGCGCGACTGCGCGGCGTGCGCTTCTGGCTGGGGTCCGAACCGGGCAAAAGCTGGGATGGGAGCATCGCCCGCGCGATACCGGGCGGCACCTTCGAACTGCCGAGCGAGGCGCTTTCCACCACGCACGGCGGGAGCATCCCCACCGATCCGGGCGATGAGAAGGGGCTGACGGCGCTCAACCGCGTGTTTCTGTTCGATGTGTCGCTGCCACAGCAATTGCGCGATGCCCGGTTTGGCACCCGCGTTCATGTCCGTCTGCAATTGGGGTGGGAGCCGGTCGGCTGGCAATTCATGCGCCGTCTGCGCCAGCTTTTCCTGACGCAATTCAATGACTGACGCGACGCTTTCGCGCTGGGGCGTATTCAGCGGCAAGGCGCGCGAAAAGGCCCGCCATTTCTGGCATGAGGCGCGCAGCGACGCCCGCCCGGTCATTGCGCCCTATGCAGAGCGCGGGCCAGCGCCGTCATGGAAATGGGACCGGCCACTCGCGCTCCTGCTTGGCCGCTGCATGCTCGCCGCGCAGCGGGGCGCGCCTGGCCTGCTCGATCGGGCGCAGCATATCGTCCAGCGTTGCGAGGAACTGGCCGATCTGTCCGATGAGGCGCTTGATGCTTCCTGCCGGGAAATCCGCGCCCGGCTGGTCCGCGAACGGCTGGGCGAAGCGGTGGTCGATGAAGCCTTCGCCCTGATCCGCGAAGTGAGCGGTCGGGAACTGGGCCTGCGCCATTTTCCTGTGCAATTGGCCGCCGGGCTGGTGATGCTGGATGGCGGGCTGGCCGAAATGGCGACGGGGGAGGGCAAGACGATCACTGCCTTGCTACCCGCGATCACCGCCGCGATGGCCGGCATGCCGGTGCATGTTTTCACGGTGAACGATTATCTGGCCGAACGCGATTGCAACAAATTGCGCCCCGTGATCGAGCGTTTTGGCCTGAGTTGCGGCCTGATCATCCATGGACAGGAAAATCCCGAACGCCGCGCGGCCTATGGATGTCATATCGTCTATGGCACGAACAAGGAGATGACGTTCGACTATCTGCGCGATCAGACGGCGTTGGGAAAAAGGAGAGGGCAGGGGCGGCGCCTGATTGCAGAGCTGTTCGGCCAGGTTGCGCAGCCCTTGCTGATGCGCGGGCTGCATTTCGCGATCGTGGACGAAGCGGATTCGATCTTCATTGATGAAGCACGCACGCCGCTGATCCTATCTGCCGAACTGCCCGGCGATGCAGATGGCGTCTATCTCGCGGCGCTGGAACTGGCATCCAAGCTGGAAGAAGGCCGGGACTATCTTCTGACCGAAGGCACGCGGTCGGTGCATCTGACTACGTATGGCAAGGCCAATGTCGCCGAATTGTCCCAAGGGCTGCCGCACACCCAGTGGCGGATCAGGCTGGCGCGTGAGGAACTGGCGATGCGGGCGATTTCCGCCACGCGGCTGTTCCTGCGGGACCGCGACTATATCGTGACGGATGGCAAAGTGCAGATCGTCGATGAATCGACCGGCCGGGTCATGGCCGATCGTTCGTGGGAAGGCGGCCTGCATCAACTGGTCGAGACGAAGGAAGCCGTCGAGATTTCGGGCGTTCGCAACACCATGGCCCGCATCACCTATCAGCGCTTTTTCCGCCGCTATCGCCGGTTGAGCGGCATGACCGGCACGGCCGGGGAGGTGGCGGATGAGTTATGGGCCGATTATGGGCTGAAGGTCGTCGTCATCCCGCGCAATCGGACCAATATACGCAATGATCGCGGTCATGTGATGGTACGGTCGGCGCAGGACAAATGGGCGTTGGTCGCCGCCGAAGTTGCCCAGGTCCAGGCGCAGGAAGGCGCGCGTCCGGTATTGATCGGCACCCGCTCGGTTGCGGATTCCGAAGCCGTCTCGCACGCACTGGCTGACGCTGGCATAGCGCATCGCGTACTGAACGCGCGTCAGGACGAGGAGGAGGCGGACATCATCGCGCAAGCCGGTGCGCCGGGCGCCGTCACGGTCGCGACCAATATGGCCGGGCGCGGCACTGACATCCTGCTCGATCCAGAGGCCAAGGCGCTTGGCGGATTGCATGTCATCCTCACGGCCTTTCACGACACCGCACGCATTGATCGTCAATTATTCGGCCGCGCGGCCAGGCAGGGCGACCCCGGCAGCACCATTGCGATCACGGCGCTCGACGACCAGCTCTATGCCGATTTCGCGCCGCGCGCCGCCCGGATCATCGGCTCATCCGTCACGAACTGGCCCCTGATCGATGGCAAGGCGAACATGCTGCGCCGACTGGCCCAGCGCAATGCCGAGAAACGCCATGCCGCCGACCGGCGACAGACCGAACTGGCTGAGGAACGTCTCCGCAAGACGATGGCCTTTGGCGGCGGAGAATAGCGAAGCGCTGATCGCTCCCCGGAAAAAAGCGAACGCCTGCCGGTCAGTCCGCCTTCACGGTCGGCTGATAGAGGATGCTCTGGTCGAAATTGAGATCCGCCGCGTCCGCCTTGCCCATCACCGCGAGCAGGGCGAAGCCCGCGACATAGGCGTCACGCCGCGCGGTCAGCATCGTGACCTGGGCATTGAGTAGTTCCTGTTCGGCATTGAGCTGGTCGAGCAACGGGCGCAAACCCGCGCTGACTTCCGCTCGCATCCCCGCCAGCACCTGCTGGTTGGCGTTGACCCCGCGCTGCGCCGTGTCGGTCACGTTGGTCGCCGCCTGCCATGTCGCGAAGGCGGATCGCGTTTCGGCAATGACCTTGCCTTCGGCATCCAGCGCCTGTTTGTCGGCGACATCCTGCTTCGCGCGGGCCTGTCGCGTCTGCGCGCCGGTGCGCCCGCCATCCAGTATCGGCATTTTCAAAGTCACACCGACAAAGGCCGTCGTCCCGCGATCCCCGTTGCGCGGCCCTGTGCCCTGCTCCAGCGAACCGAGATAATCATATTGATTGAGCCCGCCAATCGCGCTCAATCGCGGGTAAGCCTGCGATCGGGCGACATCAATGTCATACCCCGCGGCGGTCCGCTGCACGCGGGCGGAGGCTATTTCGGGATTGTTGGCCAGCGCCATTTCCACGGCATCGGTGGGCGATGCTGGCATTTGCGGCAAGGGCGGCGGCAGTTCCAGATTTTCGGGCGCCCGGCCCACCAGCCGCAAATATTGCTCCTTGCTTGAAATCAGCCGCGCTCCGGCGGTTTCCAGCTGGCTTTCCGCCAGCGCGAGCCGCGCCTCCGCCTGCGCCACGTCGGTCGGCCCGCGACTGCCCGCGCGGCGGCGATCGTCGGCTTCCTTGACGGTGTAGCGCATCACATCGACATTGTTGCGGTTTAGGCCGACCACCGCCTCGTCGCGCAGCACGTCCATATAAGCGCCCACAACAGCGGAAAACAGGTCTGCCTCCGTCTTGTTCATGCCGAAATGGCTTGCCTCCAGCCGCGCCTTGGCTGCGTTCATACTGCCGCGTACCCCGCCAAAATCGAACATGGGCACATTGGCGTTGATCTGACCGACAAGCTGACGATCCGGGTTGGAAAAAAATCCGCTCGGCGCGGGTTTGCCGGTCAGGACATTTTCCTGATAGGTCGCGCTGCCGTCGACCGTGGGCATACCGGCGGCGCGGGCCAGCGGTACATCCTCTTCGGCAACGCGGATGCTGGCGCGCTGGGCCGATATGGTCGGGTTGTTGCGATAGGCCCCTTCCAGCGCCTGTTGCAGGGTTTCGGCGCTGGCGGACGATGGCAGGATGGCGCATGCAGCGATACCTGCGAAATAGACTTGCTTCCTGGTCATGTCCGTAAAGCTCCTGTCTGATCAGTGGGATGGGACCGCCTATTTGCTCCGCGCGGTAATGCTTGCGGGCTTGCGGTCGATTTCCAGTCGGCAGCGCAGTCCTGCGGGCAGCTTGTTGCCGGGATTGGGCAGTTCGAGACGCATGCCGAACGTGCCGCTGGCCGCATCGAACACGCGATCGATCACCTTGATCCGCGCCCGATATTTTCCTCCGACCGGCGCTTCGGGAAAGATCGACACCTCGTCCCCCACCTGCACCGCGTCCAGTTGCGCGATAGGGGCAAAGACTTCGACATTCAGCGGATCGACCTGCGCGATCGTCAGAATATGCGTCGCGTCGGCGCCCCGATACTCGCCCGGCGCCATGCGGCGCTCCGTCACGATACCATTGACCGGGCTGCGCACGGTCTTTTGTCCGATCACGCGCTGCGCCTGCACATATTCCAGTCGCGCAACCCGCTGATCTTCCGCCGCCGCCTTGCGCTCTTCCGCGGCGGATTGCGCATTGGCGCGCGCTTCGTCGACGACGTCGCGGGCAAGATATTGGCTGACCTGGTCGGATCGCTGGCTGACCGTGGCGAGATAGGCCGCCCGGCTGGCAGCGGCACGTTCCGTGTGGGGGTTGGACGCACGCGCCTGTGCGGCGGCGGCGGCGGCGCGCTCGACATCGGTGTATAGTTGAGCAACGACCTGCCCGCGCTGAACATCATCGCCCCGGTCGACATAGATATTCTGGATCACCCCTTCGACGCCACTATTCACGCGCACGATCTGGCTGGGTTCGATCAGGCAATCTGTGGGGCGGGCCGCATCCATTCCGGGCGGAGTCGCAGCATTGCCGCTGCTGGGCCGAACTGGCGCGCCGGCGGCCTTGGCGGTTGTAACAGGGCCAGCTGGCGCTGGCGCCTTCTGTTGCGCAGCGGGTGTTTCATCACTGCGGACGACAAGCGTTATCCCGGCAATCAGCGCCAGCGCGCCGCCACCGAAAATAACAGCCTGTTTGCGATCCATCGACCAAGCCTCCCCCAAAGCACGGCATCAGACGGCTCCCGCCATCCATTGCAGCAATTTATGCGACTTGTATCTTTGGCGAAAGGTCGGAAGTCCCCACTTCATTCCGCATCGGCAACCTAGCCAAGCTTGCAAAATGTTGCAACTATTTGTGACGTTGGAAATGTCTTGGAATAGGTCAGGAAATGCCCGGCAATGTCGCCTCTGCTCTGGGTTGGGCGCGTCGTGCAGGCAGGCTGCATTTGACTGGTGACCCCTACGGGAATCGAACCCGTGTTTCAGCCGTGAGAGGGCCGCGTCCTAACCGCTAGACGAAGGGGCCATGCGCCGCGTCGGGCGGCTGGCAGGGGCCGGGCTTTAGGAAGGCGTGCCGGGCGCGTCAAGGAAAACCGCGCCGGAACCAGACCAGTTGAAAAGCCGCATGCCAAAAAAACCGCCCCATGCAGAGCATGGAGCGGCCTAGGTTCAGGGAGGAGACGCCTCCAAAGGGGGAGGCGCCCATACGATACACCCGAAAGGGGGGCAGGTGCATCGCATGTTCAGTAGATAGGGCAGGTCACATTCCGTTTCAAGAGGAGATGCAATCGCTTTTCTATCAATTATTTCCGCCGTTTCGGGTTAACTTCCCGTTCAGGCCTGAACGACCTGGGGAATCGGCCCCTTGCCCAGATTGACCTGCGCTTCGAAAATGTCGCGCATCAGCTGAAGCGAAAAGAGATGGGCGTGGATCAGCGGCAGCATCCCGCTCTGGTTGATCTTGCGCAGCTGGTCGCCGCGCAGGTCGCGCAGCTTTTCCTCGTTGATCATGCGGAAACCACGATAGACGAAGGGCTGTTCGTTGCCCGGCGTCTGGATCGCGACCTCGCCGTCCATCAGCAGGTCCATTTCCTGCAATTCGCGCACGAACTGGCCGGTGCGGGCAGCGGCCTGCTCGAAATCCTCGCAGAATTTCAGCACGCCCTGGGTCAGTTCGGTCGGCTTGCCATCCTCGAACAGGGGCTGGCCATCCTCGAACGGGCCGATCGCCGGGCTGGTCGGATCGAAGCACAGCGACAGTTCGTCGCTGTCGGGACGCAGCTTCGCCAGCATCCAGGGATAGCGCCGAACATAGGCCGGAATGTAGGACGGACCGCCCCGCAGCTTGCCTTCGTCATCGACGAAGATGTTGACCCCTTCATTAAGGCCCATCAGCGCCAGCGGCACCGAATCCGTGCCCGCCGAAAAGATGATCGGCACGAAACGCTGGGCGGCGACAAATTCGTCGATCGTCAGCGGAATGGCGTGCTGGCTGGTCAGGAACGGCGCCGAATCGACCGCTACGCTACGGAAATCGGCATGATCCAGGCTGCTCAGCGGAAGGAGGTCGTTATAGAAGATCGGCAGGTTATTCGCGGGCGCGCTGGCCATGATCCGTTATCCATTCTGTCAATAAAGCGGCGCTGTGCAGTGGCGCCGCCGGGCGTAAAACTGGGAGAGGGCGATAAAGCCCTGCGCAGCGGGTGGCAATTGCTTTCACACATTGGTTCCGGGCCTGATCTTCAGGCTTCATCGGGCAGGGGAATGAGTTTCCCCGGATTGAACAGCCCTTGTGGATCGAATGCGGCCTTGATCGCCCGCAGTGCGCCGATCCGCGCCGGGCCGGCCAGCCGCGCCAGCTCCGTCCGCTTCATCTGGCCGATGCCATGTTCGGCGGAAATGGACCCGCCCGCCGCTACCACAGCATCATGGACGAAGGCGTTGATCGCCTGGCCTTGCGCCGCGATCCAGCCTGGCCCGTCACTTGTCCCCTTTGGCGCGCGGACATGGAAATGGACATTGCCATCGCCCAGATGGCCAAAGGATGACGCCGTCGTGCCGGGAAAGCGCGCCATGGCCGCGTCGGCCGCATCGATCATGAAAGCGGGCATCCGCGCCACCGGCACGCTGATGTCATATTGCAGCGCCGGCCCCTGCGCCTTTTCCGATTCCGACAGCGACTCGCGAATTCGCCAGAAGGCTTCGGCCTGCGCTTCATTGGCGGCGACGACCGCGTCGATCGCAATTTCCCGTTCGAACGCCAGCGCCAGCGCGCCCTCCAGCCGTTCGACCGGCCCCGGATCGCGCAGATCGCCATGATCGACCTCGATCAGCACATGCCATGCCGTCCGTGTCTCGATCGGCGACCGGGTGCCGGGGATATGCCCCAGCACAAAGCCCAGTGTCTCGTCGGCGATCACCTCGAATCCCTCGACGGCATCGCCCAATTCCGCTTCCACCAGCCGAAGCAGCGCCAGTGCATCGGCCGGGGAGGAGACGCCGACCCAGCCGACCGCCCGCGCCGCTATGGCCGGGACCAGCCGCAGCGCCGCCGCCGTGATCACGCCCAGCGTCCCTTCCGCGCCGATCAGCAGCTGCTTGATGTCGTAACCGCGATTATCCTTTTTCAGCGCATCCAGCCCATGGAAGATGCTGCCGTCGGGCAGCACTGCCTCCACCCCTTCGACCAGCGCGCGCATCGTTCCGTGGCGCAACACCTGCGTACCGCCCGCATTGGTCGACACCAGCCCACCGATGGTTGCGGACCCCTTGGCCCCCAGGCTCAACGGAAAACGGCGACCGGCGGCTTCCGCGGCATCGTGCAGGTTGCTCAGGATCACGCCCGCCTCACAGATCGCCAGATTATCGTCCGCGCTCAGGCTGCGAATCCGGTTCATCCGCCGCAGCGACAGGACCAGCGCCGATCCGTCGGCAGGCGGCGTCGCCCCGCCCACCATCGACGTATTGCCCCCCTGCGGCACCAGCGCGACGCCCAACTCGCCAGCCAGCGCCACGATGGCCGCAACCTCCTCCACCGACGCAGGTGACAGGATCGCCGCCGCCGTGCCATGATAGCGCCCGCGCCAGTCGCTGACCCATGGCGCAATATCATCCGGGTCGGTGATGACGCCCTTGGGGCCAAGCAGCGCGGAGAAACGATCGATAATAGCCTGTCCAATCATGGGACGCACCTATCCCCTGAATTCATCGACTGTTCAACCATGGGTCGATAGCTTCCGATTCCCAAAAGGGGTTCGATTTGGTTCATTCCATATTGCTGCTGATGGCCGCCACTACGGCTAGCCCGGTTCAATGGGCGCAAATGACGATTGAACAGCGCGTCATCATTCGCGTGCCGATGGCGCGCAAGGGCAGGGCGCCCGCGCGCATAACGGAAAAAGCCGCCGACGCATGGGACGAAAAGAAGGGACCGCGCTGCGTCGCGCTCCGCTCGATTCGCGCTGCCGCCATCGCCGTGCGTAACGGGGTGGACCTGATCCTGGCCGACGATCATCGCTATCGCGCGCGGTTGGAAAAAGGGTGCGACGCGGCGGCTTTCTATTCCGGTTTCTATGTCGAACCGGACGAGGACGGGTCGCTATGTTCGGGCCGGGACGAATTGCAGGCGCGCGGCGGGACCAGTTGCGCCATCGAAAGCTTCAAGCGGCTGATCGCCGTCGAACCCGACGATTAAGTGTCGCGATCGGGCGGCAGGACAGGGCAAATCGCGCGATTTCCTTGACAAGCGGCCGATATTTCCGCAATGCGCGGCCGATTTCCGTCTCGCTATCGTGCAGGGCGGACAAGCCTCCTGTTCCCGGACCATTGAATGACTTTTGCCGATCTCGGCCTTTCCGACGAATTGCTCAGGGCCGTAACCGAGGCCGGTTACGATACGCCCACGCCTATTCAGGCGCAGGCGATCCCGTCCGTCCTGATGATGCGCGACATTATCGGCATTGCCCAGACGGGGACGGGCAAGACCGCCAGCTTCGTGCTGCCGATGATCGACATCCTCGCCCATGGACGCAGCCGCGCGCGGATGCCGCGATCGCTGATTTTGGAGCCGACCCGCGAACTCGCCGCCCAGGTCGCGGAAAATTTCGAGAAATACGGCAAATATCACAAACTTTCGATGGCGCTGCTGATCGGTGGCGTGTCGATGGGCGACCAGCTTGCCGCGCTCGAAAAGGGCGTGGACGTGCTGATCGCGACACCGGGCCGCCTCATGGACCTGTTCGGTCGCGGCAAGATCATGCTCAATGGCTGTTCGCTGCTGGTCATCGACGAAGCCGACCGGATGCTCGACATGGGCTTCATCCCCGATATCGAGGAAATCTGCACCAAGCTGCCCGCGCAGCGCCAGACGCTTCTGTTTTCGGCAACCATGCCCCCGGTCATCAAGAAACTGGCCGACAAATTCCTGTCCAACCCCAAATCGATCGAAGTCGCGCGCCCCGCCAGCGCATCGACCAACATCACCCAGCGTCTGGTGAAGGTCGACGCACGCAAGAAGCGCGACACCTTGTCCAAAATGCTGCGCGAAGCCGACGTCACCAGCGCGGTCATCTTCTGCAATCGCAAGACGACGGTGCGGGACTTGAACAAGAGCCTGCAACGCGACGGCTTCAAGTCGGGCGAAATCCATGGCGATATCGACCAGGGTTCGCGCATCGCCGAACTGGAACGCTTCCGCGCCGGCACCGTCAACATCCTCGTCGCGTCGGACGTCGCGGCGCGCGGTCTGGACATCAAGGGCGTCAGCCATGTGTTCAACTATGACGCGCCCTGGCACCCGGACGATTATGTCCACCGCATCGGCCGTACCGGCCGTGCGGGCGCATCAGGCGTCGCTTACACCTTCGTCACAGAAGCGGACGCCGAAGCGATCGACAATATCCAGAAGCTGATCGGCACCAAGATCGAGGTCGTCGGCGCGGCGGAGGCCATCGCCAGCACCGAACCGACCGCAGAATCCGCACCCAAGACGCCAAGGGGCCGCAAGCCCCGCACGGCAAAGCCTGCTGCTCAAGCGCCCGTCGCGGACGAGCCCACCGCTGAAAAGCCCAGCCCGGCCCGCCGGTCACGCGCGCAAAAGCCGCGCGAGGAAGCAGCCACCAGCCCAGCCGCCGCCCCCCGCGCCGCCGAAGCCCCCGCCCGCCAACGCCGCAACGATCATCAGGACGACGGCCCCGACGAAGGCTGGAACGGCCCGGTCCCCGAATTCCTGAACTTCGGCTTCGACGCCTGACCAGAGGCGGACGGGCTTTGCCCTGTCCGCCAACGAGCGACCAGAAACGCCCAACTCCGTCATCACCGGACCCTTCGGCAAGCTCAGGACAGGCTTGATCCGAGGTCGCGGTTTCTGCGCGAAGAAAAGCGGGATGCCGGGTCAAGCCCGGTATGACGAAAGGGGAATGGCAATGAGCGGCCAGAAACGCCCGTAAATTCCTCCCCTGCAAGGGGAGGGGGACCACGAAGTGGTGGAGGGGTGTCACACTATCGAGGGGAAGACACCCCTCCGTCTGGCCTACGGCCATCCACCTCCCCTTGAAGGGGAGGATGATCGGTGACGACCATTCTAGGTCACTCCGTCAGACCATGCGGATCGCTGAAACCGGCCATTCATGCCGATGGCAAGGCGAAGACTGAATGACCAAATCTGGTGGCTAGCTGCCGTTCCGCTTCCAGTCCGCACATGGTGGAAGCGGACGTTGGAGATCAGGCAGATCGTGTCGTCGTTATCGAGCTAAGGCTAGGCCACGCCTGCCATGTTCCGACCGCGTGGGCGATCCCGTAGCCAAGAACGACGAGAGAACTGACGATGGCGAAAGTATCGACGGTATGCGGCTTTATCACGAGTATTGGAACAAGTGCCAGTCCCCGAAGCAGGTAAACACCAGTGATGAGCACCAACGCGGTCCGCAAAAGCGGCAGACGCCTGATAAGACCAGCGGCGGAGAATGCGTAAAATGCCCACACCATGAGGACAGAGGCAATCGCCGCCGTCACCACCCCGGGAACCGATGAGCCACGTTCGGCGGCGACCGCCATCTCTTCGCCAGCTCCGAAGAACCTGTACCAGTCCGGTCCGCCTACAATGGTAGCCACATGCAACACCGATGCGGCGACGCTCAGTATCCCCGCTGCTACGAGCCAGCTATTTCTCATCTGTTTCCCTCTACCCCGTCCTAAAGTGTATTGCAGATGCCATACACCTGTCAAGAGCGTCCGCTTCAGGCGCTCAGGAGCGACGTGGGAACGACCGACATTTGGGCGATTGTTGTCGCACGTTTTTATCTGCGCATCTTCCGCTATCGCCGGTCAGCTTCGCAAAACCCGACCTTCCGCCATCCACCCATTCCATCCCCTCACAACAACCCCATAGCCCGCATACTGCTATGCCCGTTCGTGCCGACGATAATATGGTCATGCACCGCGATGTTCAGCCGCTTGCCTGCGTCGATGATCTGGCGTGTCACCTCTATGTCCTGACGGCTGGGTTCGGGCGATCCGCTGGGGTGGTTATGCACCAATATGATCGCTGCTGACCCCAGGTCTATCGCCCGCCTGATCACCTCGCGCACATAGATGGCCGCCTGGTCGATCGACCCGTCGCCCATATTTTCGTCGCGGATCAGCATGTTGCGCGCATTCAGGTGCAGCACCCGCACCCGCTCCACCCCCAGAAACGCCATGTCCGCGCGCAGATAGTCGAGCAGTGCCTGCCAACTGGCCAGCACGGGCCGCGCCGCCACTTCGTTGCGCAGCGTCCGCAGCATCGTCGCCTGCACGATCTTGATCGCCGCGATGCTGGTGTCGCCCATGCCCGGCACCCGCGCGATCGCCTGCCAGTCCGCGCTCATCAGCCCGCCAATGCCGCCAAATTCGCGCAGCAACGCCTTGGCCAGCGGCTTGGTATCGCGCCGGGGAATCGCCAGGGCGAGGAGATATTCGATCAGTTCATGATCATGCAGCGCATCCCCGCCGCTTTCGGCCAGCTTCTGCCGCAACCGCGCGCGATGCCCTGCGCCATCATGCGTGACTTTTGCGTCCTGCTCCGCCAAACCTGCGTTCCTCGCTACTGGCCATCGACGCTATAAGTTGCGGAATCGCGGGGCAAGGATATTTAATCGCGTACGGACGTTATGGTCCCGTTACGGACCATCAGCGTTACTTGAAAGCCGGGGTTGGCCATAAGCATGGAAGAACAGGACGGCGAAGAGCAGGTTCGCCGGGGTTGGCTACGCTGGCTGGGTGTCGGCACCGGGTCGCTTGCACTGGTGCTGGCCGGGCTGTGGACGCAGCGCGCGCCGATCGCGGAAAATTTCGTCAGCCGCGAACTGAACCGGCGCGGGGTGCAGGCCAATTATGATCTGACCGATGTGGGCCTGCGCACCCAGCGGATCGAACATATCCTGCTGGGCGACCCGGCCAATCCGGATCTGACCGCCGACTGGGTAGAGGTCGACATTGCTTTCGCCGGTCTGACGCCACAGGTCGCCGCGGTGCGCGCGGGCGGCGTGCGGATGCGCGGTTCCTATCGCGACGGCGTGCTGCGGCTGGGAGAACTGGACAAGTTCAGCGATCCTGATTCCACCGAACCCTTCAGCCTGCCCGACATCCTCCTTGCACTCAACGACGCGCGTTTGCGGCTCGATACCGATGCCGGCCAGGTGGCGATGCGTATCGACGGGACCGGCAATCTGCGCTCCGGCTTTCAGGGCAAACTGGCCGCCGCCATGCCCCGCGCGGCCTTTGCCGGTTGCGGCCTGACGGACGGGCGCGCGTCGCTGGCCATCGCCATGGACCGGGGCCGTCCGCATGTCACCGGCCCGGTGCGTGCCTCGGCGCTTGCCTGCCACGATAGCGCCGCCATGGCCCGCCCGACGGCGACGCTTGACCTCACGCTGGGGCAGGCGTTCGACCGCTGGAGCGGCCATGTCGACCTGTCGGGTGAGGCGCTCAAGGCCAGCGGCATCGTCCTGGCCGCACCCAGCGGCCGTGTCGATTTCGACGGGACGGCATCCGCCACCAGCGGCCGCGCCCGCATCGGCGCAAGGGCGCTGGCGGGGCAGGGGGCCATGATCGAACAGGCGAGCCTTGCGGGAACATGGTCGGTCAAGAGCGGCGAAGCGAAGGCGCAAGGCGAACTGTCGGGGCGTCAGCTCCATATGGCGGGCCGCGATCCGCTGGCGTCGCTGCGCAGCGCCACCCTTGGCTCCCCCGTCGGCCCGCTCGCCACCCGCTTGGCCGATGCCGTGCGCCGCGCGGGGGACAATAATCGGATCAGTACGCGCTTCGCCTTCGTCCAGCGGGGCGCCGCGGGCAGCCTTGCCCTCACCGATAGCCGCCTTGTCGCCCGCAGCGGCGCGCAGGTCGGCCTGTCCCCGGATGGCCGCATCACGCTGGCCTGGCCCGGCCGCGCCGGTTCCAGCCTCGATTGGGCGCTCGAAGGCGCGTTGCGGACGGGCGGCGGCGGCCTGCCCGATGCCGCGCTGCGCCTGGCCCGCCGCGCGGGTGGCGGCTTTGGCGGCGAATTATTCGTCGATCCCTATGCCGCTGGCGACGCGCGCCTGAGCATCGATCGGGTCCGCTTCATCGCCCAGCCCGATGGCGCCACCCGTTTCTCGACTGCGCTGCGCCTCGATGGGCCGTTGCCCGATGGTCGCCTGCGCGGCCTTCGCTTGCCGATCGAGGGGCAGCTTGCCGCCAATGGCGCGCTGGCGATCAACCGCCGCTGCGTGCCCCTGTCGTTGATCGAAGCCCGCTATAGTGCCTTTGCCATTGGCCAGACGCGCCAGACACTTTGTCCTCTGGATGGCGGCGCGCTGTTCGCCATGGGTCCAAAGGGCATCAGCGGCGGCGCGGACATCCCCGATCTGGCGCTTGTCGGCACCAGCGGCGACAGCCCGCTGCGCCTGACCGCCGATCATGCCCGCATCGCACTTGGCCAGACCGGCTTCGCCCTTGCCAACCCCGCGCTGACGCTTGGCCCGAACGACGCTCCCGTCCGCCTGACCGCCGCCAGCCTGGACGGCGCGATGACGGCGCGCGGCCTTGGCGGCACTGTGAGCGGGGCAGGGGGGCAGATCGGCACGGTTCCGCTGATCGTCGAACAGGGCAACGGTACCTGGCGCTTCGCCGACAGCGCGCTCGATTTCCGCGCCGCCATGACCGTGCGCGATTCGCAGTCGCCCGTCCGCTTCAACCCGCTTGCTGTTCCCGATTTTGCCCTGACCCTGAAAAATGGCCGCATCGCGGCGACCGGCACGCTGGCCTCCCCGCGCAATGGCGCGACCGTCGCCCGTACCAGCATCGCGCATGAGCTTGGCAGCGGTAAAGGGCATGCGGACCTCAACGTGCCCGGCCTGGTTTTTGGTCCTGCTCTCCAGCCTGACGAAGTCACCCCGCTGGCGCTCGGCGTCGTCGCCAATGTCGCGGCGACGGTGACGGGGAACGGGCGGATCGACTGGAACGGTTCCAACGTCACCTCCACCGGCACGTTCCGCACCGACAATGCCAATCTCGCCGCCGCCTTCGGCCCGGTGCAGGGCCTGTCGGGCGAAATCCGCTTCACCGACCTCATCAACATGGTCACCGCGCCGGGCCAGACCGTCAAGATCACGTCCGTCAATCCCGGCGTGGAAGTCCGCGACGGCACTGTCCGCTATCGGCTGGAAGCGGGGCAGAAGGTCCGAATCGAGGGCGGCGGCTGGCCGTTTTCTGGCGGGCAGCTGGTCCTGCTTCCCACCACCATGGATTTCAGCGCCGACGTCGATCGCTACCTGACCTTCCGCGTCATCGGCCTCGATGCCGGGGCGTTCATCCAGGCAATGGAGCTGGACAATATCTCGGCCACCGGCACATTTGATGGCCTCATGCCCCTCATATTCAACTCGCAGGGCGGGCGGGTCGCGGGCGGGGTGCTGGTCGCCCGGCAACAGGGCATGCCGCCGCTGCTGATGCCCGAAGGCGTCTTGCCGACCATCCCCTGTGATCCTGCGCGGCAATCGGGCGTGCTCTCCTATGTCGGTCCCGTATCGAACGAGCAGCTAGGGACGATGGGGCGGCTGGCATTCGATGCGCTCAAGAACTTGCAATATAAATGCCTGACGATCCTGATGGACGGCGCGCTGGACGGCGAAATGGTCACCAATGTCGTGTTCAACGGCGTCAATCGCGGTCAGTTGGGCGGCACCCCGGCAGGGTTGGCACGCAACTTCACGGGCCTGCCCTTCCTGTTCAACGTGCGGATCGCCGCGCCCTTCCGCGGGCTGCTCGGCACCGCCCAGTCCTTCATCGATCCCTCGCAACTCATACAGAACAGCATCGGCGACCAGATGCAGGCGACCATGAAGAGCAAAATGAACGAAAGCCTTGCGGTTCAGCCTGCGGAAAGCGACAACATGCCAAACAGGGAGCGCAAATGAAGAAGCAAGCAATCATGATGGCGGGTTTCGCCGGTCTGGCCCTGGGGGGCTGTATTCAGGTCAAGGCGCCTGACAAGCCGATCGAAATCAACCTGAATGTAAAGGTGCAGCAGGAGGTCGTCGTGCGCCTGCAACGTGACGCACAGGATCTCATCCAGAATAACCCGGAGTTGTTCCCGCAATGACACGCAAGATGCTCATGATCGCCGCTGGTGCCGCCGTCGCGCTGGCCGCTGGATTTGCAATGACCGCGCCCGCCCGTGCCCAGACCGGGGCCGTGGCCAGCGCCATGGCGGCCGGCACGGTGGGCGAACAGGCCGATGGCTATCTCGGCATCGCCGGGACGGTGGCGGGCGATGTCCGCGCCGAAGTCGAATCGATCAATATCAAGCGTCGCGCTGCCTATACGCAGCTGGCCAGCCAGCGGGGCGTCACCGTGCAGGATGTCGCCGCCGCCACTGGTTGTCAGACGCTCAGCAGCAGGGTCAAGACCGGCCAGGTGTATCGCATCGGCGCTGGCGCGTGGCAGACCAAGGGTGCCGGCCCGATCGCGCTGCCGCCCTATTGCGCGTCGGCGGGCTGAAAAGACGCACTGGCGGACTTTTCTCATTCCTTCGTCCGGGGGTGCCAATCTCTGCCCAACCATGGTTGACTATCCGCAATCGCCTTTCTAAACGGGCCGCGCCTTGACGGGTGCAGCCGCAAGCGCCATGCCGCCTGCCATATGGGGTAAAACCCCGATGGAGGACGAACATGGTTGCGGATGGACCCGGACAGGACCCGGCGGGGGAAGATGTGCGCATCACGTCTCTGGAAGAGCGGATTGCGCGCGCTGAATCCGTTGAAAAGGTCAGGCAGGGGGCTGTGGAGCAACAGGCGGACGATGGGTCTCGCCTGGGCAACCGGGTTCTTGCGGAACTGATCGGCGGTCTTGTCGGCGGTGCGTTGATCGGCTGGGTTTTGGACCGGCTGTTTGACACATCCCCATGGCTCCTGCTCGTTTTCCTCGGTCTTGGCATCGTGGCGGCGTTCAGGAACATCATCAGATTGACGACGACGAAGCGTCCCCCGGAATAAGGGACGCTTTTGTCATAGTCCGACGTTTAGACGGTTTAGACGTAACAGGGGTCCAGCGTGGCAGAATCCGGCAAAATCGATCCGATGCATCAATTTGCGATCGAACCGCTGTTCGGTACGGATCATCTGTCGATCGGCGGCTTCAACATCGCCTTCACCAACAGCGCGCTCTATATGGTGCTCGCGGCTGTGGTGCTGTGGATCTTCGTGATCGGCGGCATGAAGCGCGAACTGGTCCCCGGTCGCTGGCAGATGGCGGTCGAATATATGACCGGCTTCATCAAGAATCTGCTGATTGCGAATATCGGCGACAAGGGGCGCAAATATATCCCCTACGTCTTTTCGCTCTTCATGTTCATTCTGCTGGCTAACCTTCTGGGCCTGCTGCCGCTGGGTCTGGTGGGGCTTCACCCCTTTACCTTCACCAGCCATTTCACCGCCACTGGCGTATTGGCGATCATGAGCTTCTCGATCGTCCTGATCGTCGGCTTCGCCAAGCATGGCTTCCACTTCTTCTCGCTGTTCGTGCCCCATGGCACGCCTGCGCTGATGGTGGTGCCGCTCTTCTTCATTGAACTCGTCTCCTTCATGGTGCGTCCGTTCAGCCTGGGCCTGCGACTGTTCGTCGCGATGACCGCTGGCCACGTACTGCTGAAGGTGCTGGCGGGCTTCGTCATCAACAGCGCCAACGCCTCGCCGGCTTTGGGTCTCACCGTCGGCACCGCCAGCTTCGTCCTGATGATCGGTATCAGCGCGCTGGAAATGCTGGTTGCGGTGATCCAGGCCTATGTGTTCGCGCTGCTGACCTCGGTCTATCTCAACGATGCCGAAAACCTGCACTAAGATTTCCGTAATTTCGTCAACATTATCAATATTCTAACGAAGGAGTTTACGACATGGACGCAGAAGCCGCAAAGCTGCTCGGTGCTGGCCTGGCCGCGATCGGTGCGGGCATCGCTGCCCTCGGTGTGGGCAACGTATTCAGCGCGTTCCTCGAAGGCGCGCTGCGCAATCCGGGCGCTGCTGATGGCCAGCAGGGCCGTCTGTTCATCGGTTTCGCCGCGGCGGAACTTCTGGGTCTGCTGGCGTTCGTTATCGCCATGATCCTGGTGTTCGTGGCCTGACACATATTGGGTGCGGGCTGGGCGGCTTCGTGCTGGCCCGCCCGCATCCCCCCAAATTGACCGCGCCCTGATCGGACGGATAGATATGCCTCAAATCGCGCAAATCGCCGAAACCTACTCCAGCCAGATTTTCTGGTTGCTGTTGACCTTCGGCTTCGTGTTCTTCGTCATCGGCCTCGGCATGGTGCCCAAGGTTCAGGGTACGGCGGACGCGCGCGACGCGAAGATCAGTGGTGATCTGGACGCGGCCAAGGCCGCCTTCGCCCGCGCCGACGAAGCGGAAGCCGACTATCGCGTCCGTGACGCGCAAAGCCGTGCCGCCGCCCAGGCGATGCTGGTTCAGGCCAAGGCGCAAGCCGCCAAGGCATCCGAAACCAAGCTCGCTGCCGCCGACGCTGAAGTCGCCGCCAAGATCGCGGCCGCCGAAGCCCGGATCAAGGCCGCCAGCGATGCCGCTCTGGCAGAAATTGAAACCGTCGCTGCCGATGCGGCACGCGACATGGTGGCCCGTATCGCTGGCGTGCAAGCGTCGGACGATGCAGCCCGCAACGCAGTAAAGGCGGCACTGGCCCATGGCTGAGGCAGCAGCACAGCATTCGGCGGAAACGCCCCCGAGCCTTGAACAGGCAATCCATGCCGAAGGACTGGAGCCGGTTGGCACCGTCGCGCACGAAGGCGTCGCGCCCCATACAGATCCCAAGGCTGTCGGCATGGACGCCACCGCCTGGGTCAGCCTGGCGATGGCGGTCTTCATCGCCATCCTTCTGTTCAAGAAGGTTCCCGCTCTGATCGGCAGCGTGCTTGACGGGCGGATCGCACAGATCAAGGCGCAACTCGCCGAAGCCTCCAAGCTGCGTGCCGAGGCCGATGCGCTCAAGGCCGAATATGAGGCGAAACTCGCCGCCGCTGCGGGTGAGGCCGAAGCGATGCGCAAGTCTGCCGAGCATGAGGCCGAAACCCTGCTGGAGGACGCCCGCACCGCTGCCGCCGATCTGGTCGTCCGTCGCCAGAAAATGGCTGAGGACAAGATTGGCGCCGCCGAACGCGCTGCCATCACCGCCATCCGCGCCCGCGCCGTCAACGCCGCAACCACGGCCGCGGCCAGCCTGATCGCACAGGGCCATGATGCCAGCGCCGACAAGGCTCTGGTCGATAGCGCCATCAAGGGTCTCGGCCCGGTCGTCTGATCGCGCCACGCCAGACAAAAAGGAAAAAGGGCCGGGCGCAATCCCGGCCCTTTTGCGTTGGCGCTTTAAGTCCTCCCCCGTGGGGCTGAGAAATCGCGCATGACGTTTCGTTATTTCTACAACGTCATCCTGAACTTGTTTCAGGATCCATCGTGCCCCAAACACTGCCGCCGCGTGTGACGAGAAATGGATGCTGAAACAAGTTCAGCATGACGATGAAGGCAAGGGCAGTTTCATAGGCGCGATAGCTCTGCCGGAGGGGCGATGGGTTCCCTGTGGCCATCACCCCAACCGCCCCCATTGCGATCCCCGCCCGGCACGCTATCTCATCCCCATGTCGCAACCCCAATCCCCCGACCGTTTCAACGAGGACAAGGCCAGCTACACGGTGCGCGGGTCCGGCGCGCCGGATATCGACGCGGGGGTGGAGGCGATCCGCACCACGCTGCGAACCCTGCCGATCCGGCCCGGCGTCTATCGGATGCACGATGCGCGCGGCGACGTCCTCTATGTGGGCAAGGCCCGCGCGCTCAAGAATCGCGTCGCCAACTATACCCAGGTCGACCGCCTTCCCCGCCGCCTGCAACGCATGGTCGCCCAGACCCGCTCGATGACCATCGTGACCACCAACAGCGAGGCCGAAGCCCTGCTGCTGGAGGCGCAACTCATCAAGCGCTACCGCCCGCCCTACAATGTGCTGTTGCGCGACGATAAAAGCTTCCCCTTCATCCTGCTGCGGGAGGATCATGCCTTTCCCCGCGTCCAGAAGCATCGCGGCGCGCGCAAGGCGAAGGGCCGCTATTATGGCCCTTTCGCCAGTGCCGGGTCGGTCACCCGCACCATCAACGCGCTGCAAAAGCTCTTTCTGCTCCGCTCCTGCACCGACAGCTTCTTCGCCAATCGCTCGCGCCCCTGCCTGCTCTATCAAATCAAGCGCTGCTCTGCCCCCTGCGTCGATCGCATCGACCCGGAAGGCTATGCCGAACTGGTCCGCGACGCGCAGGATTTCCTGGGTGGCAAGTCGACCAAGGTGCAGCAGAAACTCGGCACCGCGATGCAGGCCGCGTCCGATGCAATGGATTTCGAGCAGGCCGCCGTCATCCGCGATCGCCTCAAGGCGCTGACCTTCATTCAGGGCAGCCAGGCGATCAATGCCGAAGGTCTTGGCGACGCCGACATTTTCGCGCTGGCGCAAAAGGGTGGCGCAATGTGCATCCAGGCCTTCTTCATTCGTGGCGGACAGAATTGGGGCCATCGCAGCTTCTTCCCCGTCCACACCAACGAAGTGGCGGAGGACGAGGTGCTGGCCAGCTTCATGGCGCAGTTTTACGAGGAAGTGCCGCCGCCCAAGCTGGTCCTGGCCGACCGCGCGCCCGCCGAATGCGAATTGATGGCGCAGGCGCTCAGCGAACGGATCGGCAGCAAGGTCCGCATCGAAGTCCCCCAGCGCGGCGATCGCACCCGCCTGATCAAACAGGCGCAACGCAATGCGGTGGAGGCGCTGGACCGCCGCCTCGCCGAAACCACCAGCCAGGGCAAGATTCTCGACGAGATGGTCGAGATGTTTGGGCTGGACGCTGTACCTGATCGCATCGAAATCTACGACAACAGCCATATTCAGGGCGCTCATGCCCTTGGCGCGATGGTCGTCGCGGGGCCGGAGGGGTTCCGCAAAAACGCCTATCGCAAGTTCAACATGAAGAACCCCGAAATCTCCAACGACGATTTCGCAATGATGCGCGAAATGTTCGAACGCCGTTTCGGCCGCGCCCAGCGCGAAGACCCTGATCGCGACAGTGGCGAATGGCCCGATCTGGTGCTGATCGACGGCGGCAAGGGCCAGCTATCGGCCGCCCGCGCCATGCTGGAGGAAATGGGCATCGAGGATGTCACGATGGTCGGCGTCGCCAAGGGGCCGCACCATGGCCGCGACGGGCGGGAGATGTTTCACCTGATGGATGGCAGCGAACTGACGCTCCCGGTCAATCACCCGGTCCTCTTCTACCTCCAGCGCCTGCGCGACGAAGCCCATCGCTTCGCCATCGGCGCCCACCGCGCCAAGCGCAGCAAGGCGATCACCGTGTCGTCGCTGGACGAAGTTCCCGGCATCGGCCCCGCCCGCAAAAAAGCCCTGCTCATGCATTTCGGCACCGCCCGCGCCGTCCGCGACGCGGCGCTGGAGGATCTGGCCCGCGCGCCGGGTGTTTCAAAAGCGGTGGCGCAGCAGGTCTATGATTATTTTCATGGCTGATCCCGGCGGGGGCGCATAGCGCATGTCGATCCTCGCGACCCCTGCGATCATTTGCTCGCTGCGCCAGCATGGCGAACATGGCGCGATCGCGCGGTTGCTGACACCCGACCATGGCCTGATCGCGGGCTATGTGCGGGGCGGCCGATCCCGCGCGATGCGTCCAGTGCTGCTCCCCGGGAATAGCGTCGCGGCGACTTTCCGCGCCCGGACGGAGGAACAGCTCGCCAGCCTGACCGTCGAACTGGCGCATAGCCGCGCACCGCTTCATGCTGAACCCTTGCCTGCCGCCGCGATCGACTGGGCCTGCGCGCTGACCGCCATCGCCCTGCCGGAAGGGACGCCCTATCCCGCGCTTCATTCCGCGCTCGATGGCGTGCTGGGCGCGGTGGAGGCCGCCCCTGCGGCCCGTGGCTGGGCAGTGGCGCTGGTTCGCTACGAACTGCTGCTGCTCGCCGAACTGGGCTTCGGCCTTGATCTGACGCGCTGCGCTGCGACGGGCGACGCCACCGATCTCGCCTTCGTCAGCCCGCGCAGCGCGGCGGCGGTCAGCCGGGCAGGGGCCGTCGGCTATGAAAGCCTGCTCCTGCCGCTTCCCCCCTTCCTGCTGGAGGGTGGCACGGGCGAATGGAGCCAGATACTCGACGGCTTGCGCCTGACCGGCTTCTTCCTCGAACGCTCGATCCTCACCGACTGGCGCGCCGATGTGCTGGCAGCAAGGGAAAGGCTGGTCGAAAGGCTCAAAAGGGCGGTTGCGTGAAACCTCCTGTCTCCATAAGGGATCGCCACGCAATATAAGGAGTGCCCGCCCATGTTGATCGCCCTGTTCCCCGGAGACGGCATCGGTCCCGAAATCGTCGATCAGGCCAAGCGCGTGCTGGATGCGCTGGCGATCGACGGCCTGACCTATGAGCATGGGCTGGTCGGCGGCGCGGCCTATAAGGCGGTCGGCCATCCGCTCCCGCCCGAAACGCTGGAACTGGCCAGGCGTGCCGACGCCATCCTGTTCGGCGCGGTGGGTGATCCCGATTGCGACGCCCTTGAACGCCATCTGCGGCCCGAACAGGCGATCCTGGGCCTGCGCAAGGAACTTGGCCTCTTTTCCAACCTGCGCCCGGCCAAGGTATTTCCCGAACTGGCCGGCGAATCCGCCCTCAAGCCCGAAGTTGCCAGCGCGATCGACCTGCTGATCGTCCGGGAAACCAATGGCGACGTCTATTTCGGCGAAAAGGGCTTCCGCACCACGGCCGACGGCCTGCGCGAAGGCTATGACATCATGTCGTACAACGAGGCCGAAGTGCGCCGCATCGCCCATAGCGGCTTTCAGGCGGCACAGGCGCGGCGCGGCAAGCTGTGTTCGGTGGACAAGGCCAATGTGCTCGAAACCAGCCAGCTTTGGCGCGACGTGGTGATAGAGGTATCGGCGGACTATCCCGACGTGGCGCTCAGCCATATGTATGTGGACAATGCCGCGATGCAGCTGGTCCGCAACCCCGGCCAGTTCGATGTCATCGTCACCGGCAATCTGTTCGGCGACATTTTGTCCGATCAGGCCAGCATGTGCGTCGGCTCCATCGGCATGCTGGCGTCCGCCACGCTCAACGGCAGCGGGCAGGGGCTGTACGAGCCGATTCATGGGTCCGCCCCTGACATTGCGGGCACTGGAAAGGCCAATCCGCTGGCCACCATCCTGTCCGCCGCGATGATGCTGCGCTATTCGCTCGACCTCGGCGCGCAGGCCGATCGTATCGAGGCGGCCGTGGCCAAGGCGCTGGCCAACGGCGCGCGCAGCGCCGACCTGGGCGGCGCCATGACCACGGTCGAAATGGGCGATGCGGTGCTGGCGGTTCTTTGACAGGCCACCGCCGCCCTTAAGATTTCGTCGCCCCGTCGTTCTTAAAAGAAAACGGGGACGCAACGAATGACGATCATATTGAAGCAGGATCATGACGCCTTGCGCGCCATGATGCACGATTTCGCGCATGTTCTGCGCACGCGCGGTTCCGACGCCTTGCCGGACATAGCGCGCAGGCGTATCTCTTTTTCCCAGCTGTTCCGCCAACATATGGGGCGAGAGGACGCCCGCGCCCTGGATTTGCGGAACGGCCGTCAGGCGGCGCAGGCCGATCCGGTCCTGCGCGAACATGGCCGGGCAATCCGCATCCTGTTCCTGCGCTACAGCGACCATATCAAATATTGGACGCCAACAGTGATCAAGGGGAGTTGGGACGACTATCTTGCGGCGGTGCTGGTGCTGCAAGGCGAATTGGCCGATCGGATGGCGTGGGAAGAACGGTGCCTCTATCCACTGATAGATGCGCAGCCACGCGGGGCAGCCTGACGCGCGACTGAATGCTGACATTTCCTCAGGGTCAGAACCGGACTGCCGGCGGCAGTTCAGGGCCAATTTCATCGCAAAGGTTCTGTCCTGTTCCCGGCGCCCGGCTTATTGCGGCTGTCATGACAGATTTCTCCCTTGCTTCGCTCCGTTCCGCCGCCGCGATGGTCCATGCCCAGGTGCCGCCAACCCCGCAATATGCCTGGCCGCTGCTGGCCGCGCGCGCGGGATGCGAACTCTGGGTAAAGCATGAAAATCACACGCCCACCGGCGCGTTCAAGGTGCGCGGGGCGATCACCTATATCGACTGGCTCCGCCGTGCGCACCCGCATGTCACCGGCATCATCACCGCAACCCGTGGCAATCATGGGCAGGCGCAGGTCCGCGCCGCCACTGCCGCGGGGCTCAAGGCCACGATCATCGTCCCCCACGGCAATGCGCTGGAAAAAAATGCGGCCATGCGGGCGTTCGGCGCGACCCTGATCGAACATGGCCATGATTTCGACAGCGCCAAGGCCGAAGCGCTCCGCCTGTCTGCCGAGCAGGGGCTTTTCATGGTCCCGGCCTATCATGACGAACTGGTCCGGGGCGTCGCCAGCTATGGGCTGGAACTGTTCGATGCGGTGCCGGACCTCGACACGGTTTACGTCCCCGTCGGCTGCGGTTCCGGCCTCTGCGGCACCATCGCGGCGCGCGATGCGCTGGGCCTCGCGACCAAGATCGTCGGCGTCGTCTCCGCCCATGTCGATGCCGCCAAGCGCTCGTTCGAGGCGGGCAGGCTGCTCGCCAGCCCCACCGCCTACACTTTTGCCGATGGCGTGGCGGTATGCACGCCGGTACAGGCCGCGCTTGATTATTTCGGACCCCGCGCCGACCGCTTCGTCGCCGTCACCGACGATGAAGTCGCTGCCGCAATCCGCCATTATTGGCAGGACACGCATAATCTGGCCGAAGGGGCCGGAGCGGTCGCGCTTGCCGCCGCACTTCAGGAAAAGGAGGCGATGCGGGGCAAGAAGGTTGCAGTTATCCTGTCTGGCGGTAATGGCGACATGAGCCAGATGGCCGAAATATTGGGCGGCGCCACCCCCGTGGTGCGGCAGGACATGCGGAAAGCGATATGAAGCGGAAAAGCGGTCAGAACCCGGATATCACCAAGAACTGGAAGCCAGCCACGCTGGCGATCCGGGGCGGCACCGCGCGCAGCGAATGGGGCGAAACCTCCGAAGCGCTCTTCCTGACCAGCGGCTACAGCTATGACCGGGCGGAGGACGCCGCCGCACGCTTTGCCGGTGAACAGCAGGGCATGACCTATTCGCGCCTCCAGAACCCGACCGTGGAGATGCTGGAACAGCGTATCGCCCTGCTCGAAGGGGCGGAAGCCTGTCGCGCCACAGCAACCGGCATGGCGGCGATGACCGCAGCGCTGCTCTGCCAGTTGTCGGCGGGCGACCATGTCGTCGCGGCCAAGGCGGCGTTCGGTTCCTGTCGCTGGCTGACCGACACGCTGCTGCCCAAATTCGGGATCGAAACGACCACGATCGACGCGCGCGACACCGCTGCGTGGGAAGCCGCGATCCGGCCTAACACCAAGGTGTTTTTCTTCGAAACCCCCGCAAATCCGACCATGGATGTGGTGGACTTGCGTGCCGTCTGCGCCATTGCGAAGGCGCATGGCATCACCAGCGTCGTGGACAATGCCTTCGCCTCGCCAGCGCTCCAGCGGCCCATGGAATTTGGCGCGGATGTCGTGGCCTATAGCGCGACCAAGATGATGGATGGTCAGGGCCGGGTGCTCGCGGGCGCGGTCTGCGGCACGCGCGAGTGGATCGACAATGTCCTGCTGCCGTTCCACCGCAACACCGGGCCGACGCTCAGCGCCTTCAACGCCTGGGTGGTGCTGAAGGGGCTGGAAACGCTGGACCTTCGCATCCGCCGCCAGAGCGAAAATGCGCTGAAGGTCGCCGCCTTCCTTGAAGGCCGCGTGGCGAAAGTCCTGTATCCCGGCCTTCCAAGCCATCCCCAGCACGCATTGGCCATGTCGCAAATGGCGATGGCCGGTCCCATCTTCTCGCTCTATGTCGGCGGTGGCCGGGCCGAAGCGCACGGCCTGCTCAACGGGCTCGAACTGGTCGACATCAGCAACAATATCGGCGACTCGCGGTCGCTCATGACCCATCCGGCCTCCACCACCCATTTCGGCATGGCCGAAGCGGCGCGGCTGGAAGTCGGCATTACCGAAGATATGCTCCGCCTGAACGTGGGTCTGGAGGATGCCGACGACGTCATTGCCGATCTTGATCGCGCTCTCACGTCGATAGGGCGTTGACGGGAGGCATCGGCCAAGCGCATCTCAGCATCATGAACGCGCTTTTCCCCTTCCACGCGACGACGCGCGATGTGACTGTTCATGTCGCCGTCTCCTTCCTGCCCGAACAGTCGGAGCCGGACCGGGGCCGCTGGTTCTGGGCCTATCATATCCGCATCGAAAATCACGGCGACCTGCCGGTGCAACTGCTCAGCCGCCACTGGATCATTACCGACGGGCGGGGCGTCCAGCACCGTGTCGACGGCGACGGCGTGGTCGGTGAACAGCCGGTGGTACAGCCGGGCAAAAGCTATGATTATGTGTCGGGTTGCCCGCTCAATACGCCCACCGGATCGATGCAGGGCAATTATCAGATGATCGGCGTGGGCGGCGAAACCTTTGAGGTCGCGATTCCGCATTTCGCCCTCATCGCCCCGGCGGTCGCCGAATGAAGCGCACCCATTTGCCGCTGAACGGCCTGCGTGTGCTGGACGCAGCGGCCCGGCACCTGTCCTTCACCCGCGCCGCTGATGAACTGGCGGTCACGCCCGCTGCTGTTGGCCAGCAGATTCGCGCGCTGGAGGATCTGCTGGGCGTCGTCCTGTTCCGCCGCACGCCCAAGGGGCTGGAACTGACCCCGGAAACCGAAGGCGGCCTCGACGCGCTGCGCGCCGGCTTTCTGGAATTTGAGGAAGCCGTCCGCGCCATGCAGGCGGGCCAGTCCAGCAGCGCTCTCACCATTGCGGCGCCGCGCGACATCACCGCCAAATGGCTTCAGCCGCGTCTGGCCGCCTACGCCGCCAGCCAGCCCGGCCTGACCTTCTCTCTGGTCGCGGCTGACGAGATGCTCGATTTCACCGAAGCCAATCTCGATGTCGCGCTGCGCCTGTCCGACCGGGTCGGGGAGCATGAGGGCGTCCAATTGGGCGAGCCGCTCTTCGTTACCGTAGAGGCGGCCAATGGCGGCCCGGACCAGCGCATCGAATGGCCCGGCTGCCCGTCGAGCGATCAGCCTGCCAGCATCCGCGTGGCCGACGCCGGACTGGCGATCGAGGCCGCCGCGACTGGCTTTGGCCGTGCCAGCGTGCCGTTGCTGTTGGCGGAGGCGGATTTGACCGCCGGACGCATCCGTCAGGTCGGCGACGCCGTCGCTTCGCCGCTGTCCTACTGGCTGATCGCCCCGCTACCGCAATGGCGGCAGAAGAAGGTGAAGGCTTTGGTCGAGGCGCTGACGCGCTGATATTGCGATGAGGATAGGTGATATGCGTGGCATGGCCGGATGGACGAGCAGCGTTCTGGCGTTCGCGCTGGTTGCCTGTTCCGGCGGCGAAGATTCGCTCGCAAATGATGCAAGGACGCCAACCGTTGCGCAAAATGCCGCGGGGAATGCTGCTGGTGGGCCTGTCCCCGATGCCAACGCTGTAGGGAATGTCGCAGAGCCGGACGCCGACAGTTCAGTGTCGACCATCTATGGCGATTGCTATCTCAGGATCGACGGCAAGGTCTATCTCGACATCAAGAAGGATTGCCCGATGGTGTCGTTGCATGACGGCAATGGCAGTCTGATCCTGAATTCTGATGGCGAGCATCAGGTCAAAACCTATTTCGCCTATCTGACACCCAATGGAGACGGTACGGCTGGCGCGTCATGGAATGAAGAACCCGGCGTCACCCATGCCCAGGCGCTGTTGTCCGAAAATCTCAAGCGGGACGGCGCCTGCTGGTTCGACAGTCGTGTCAGGATTTGCGCCACCCAGCGCTGAAGCGGGGAGTGTCAGCTCACCTCGTCGGGTCGCAGCCGCCGCAATTTCGGGACGGTGGCCATCTGCGCTGCATCTTTAATGTCCACCCGCAAATCCTCGCGCATCTGATGGATGGATGCGATCACTGGCCCCATCGCCACACCCAGATCGACCAGCGCAGTCTCGGCCAGTTGCAGCGAGCTTTCCAGCGTCTCCGGCACTGCATCGCTCGCACCCGCCTTGTAAAGCTGCGCGGCATGACTGGTATCGCGCGCGCGGGCGATGATCGGCAGATCCGGCACCCATCCACGCACCCGCCGGGTCAGCCGGACGGACAGGACCGGGTCGTCCATCGTCAGGATCAGCGCGCGGGCATGGCCCAGCCGCAGCTTGTCCAGCATTTCCACCCGCGCCACGTCGCCGAATAATATGGGATAACCCGCCCGCCGCGCTTCCGCGACGACGTCGGGGTCCGATTCAACGACGATGAAACGCTGCTTGTGGGTCTTGAGCAGGTCGCACACCATCCGTCCGACCCGGCCAAAGCCGATGACGACCGCTGCTGCCTCGGCATGCTCCTCGCTCGCTTCGGGCAGTTCTTCACCCAGCGCCATTTCCAGTCGGCGGGCGACATCATGGCCAATCCGCGCCAGCAACGGCGTGATGGTCAGGCCAATGGCGGTGACGATCTGCCAGAAGGCGGCGGTCGACGGCAGGATCAGTTGTGCCGCCGCTGCGGTCGACAGCACGATCAGGGTGGTCTCCGACGGGCTGGACATCAGCACGCCAACCTCCAGCGCCACGCCCTTGCGCGCCCCGGAAAAATAGAGCAGCGCGGCGGTCACCAGCGTCTTGGCCAGCACTACGCCCGCCACCGCCAGCACCAGGCTGGGCCAGTTGGCCAGGATCACGCGAATGTCCAGGCTCATGCCGACCGTTATCAGGAATACGCCCAGCGCCAGCCCCTTGAACGGCGCGGTGATGACCTCGACCTCGCCATGATAATCGGTTTCGGCGATCATCAGTCCGGCCAGCAGCGCTCCCACGATCGGCGACAGGCCAGCGATGGACGTCGCCAGGCTGGATACGATGACGACCAGCAGGCTCGCGGCCAGAAACACCTCCGGGCTTTTCGTCCGCGCCGCCTGGCTGAAAATATGCGGCAGGAACAGGCGGCCCAGCACCAGCATGATCGCGATGGTGATGCCGCCGCGCATCAGCGTGCTCATCATCTCGCCCCACGCCCCGTCGGGACTGGCCGCGACGGACGGTGCCAGCGCGCCGAGCATGAAGATGATCGGCACCAGCGCCAGATCCTCGAACAGCAGCATCGAAAATGCGGCTTTCCCGACTGCGCTCTGGGTGCCGACCATCGGCAGCACCACGGCGGTCGAGGACAGCGCCAGCGCCAGCCCCAGACCGACTGCGCCTGCGGTCGGTTGGCCCAAGGCGTAGAGGCCGAGCGCAATCAGCGCCCCGCTGCACAGCAATTCCGCCGCGCCCACGCCGAACACCTGCGCCCGCATCGTCCATAAACGCTTGAAGCTCAGTTCCAGCCCGATGGAAAACAGCAATAATATGACGCCCAGTTCCGCAAATGGCTCGATCGCCGCGCGGTTGGAAATGGTGACATGATAGAGCCAGGGATATTGCCCGACCAGCGCGCCCAGGCCAGCCGGGCCGACCGCCAGCCCGACCAGGATGAACCCGATCACCGGACTGATGCGAAAGCGCGCAAATCCGGGAATAACCAGTCCGGCCGCGCCAAGGATGACGAGGGAGTCGCTGAAGCTATGGGGATCAATCGCACCGGCCATGTCGCCATCATTGCGGCAAGTCGGTGGAATATCCAGCCTTTTGGTAGAAAAATGCCGTTACGGCAATTCGCCAAGCGCCGCGCGGGTGCCTGCCCAAAACCGGGGATTTGAGAAAAGTGGTGCGGACGGCGGGACTTGAACCCGCATTTCCAGGGGAAGGCGGATTTTAAGTCCGCTGCGTCTACCGATTTCGCCACGTCCGCGTGCCGCATTCCCTGACGGCTGGCGCGGATCAGGTCAAGCCGCTGTGATCAGCTTTCGCCCTTGACGTTCAGCCGCTCGCGCATTTCCTTGCCCGGCTTGAAATAGGGGACGCGCTTGGCCGATACCGGCACTTGCTCCCCGGTGCGCGGGTTGCGCCCGGTGCGGGCTTCGCGCGCGCGCGTCGTGAAAGCGCCAAAGCCGCGCAGTTCCACACGACCGCCCGACGCCAGCCGGTCGACAATCTCGCGGAAGAAAAGATCGACGATCTTCTCCACCTCCGCAAGGTTCAACCCCGGATTTTCATCAGCCAGTTTCTGGATCAATTCCGAACGGATCATTGGTTGTCCAGCGCCCCTCTGCCGTGTCCCATCCATTGCATAGAGATTTGGCAAGGCGTTGACAATGAGGGAACAAGAAGTTCGTTTCGTTTCCAGAAACATTTGCAAAAGCCCGCCGGAACCAGTGTTCCGGCGGGCTTTCTGTTCGCTGCAAGGTGCGAAGGGGTTTAGCCTTCGGTCTTGGCCTTCAGCGCTTCGCCCAGAATGTCGCCCAGCGACGCGCCGCTGTCGGACGAACCATATTGCGCCACAGCCTGCTTCTCTTCGGCGATCTGCATCGCCTTGATCGAGAAGGTCGGCTTCTTCGCACGGTCGAAACCGGTGATCATGGCGTCGAACTTCTGGCCGATCTGGAAGCGTTCCGAACGCTGTTCGTCACGGTCACGGCCCAGGTCGCTGCGCTTGATGAAGCCGGTGGCGCCATCTTCGCCGGCCTGGACTTCCAGGCCGCCGTCGCGGACTTCAAGGACGGTCACGGTGACGATCGCGTTCTTGTTCAGGCCAGCGGCAGCGGCAGTGGTGCCGCCCGCAGCCGGACCGCCACGCTCAAGCTGCTTCATGCCAAGGCTGATGCGCTCCTTCTCGACGTCGATGTCCAGAACGACCGCCTGCACGGCTTCGCCCTTGCGATGCAGCGCCAGCGCGTCCTCGCCAGAGATGCCCCAGGCGATGTCGGACATGTGGACCATGCCGTCGACGTCGCCGTCCAGGCCGATGAACAGGCCGAACTCGGTCGCATTCTTGACTTCGCCCTCGACGGTCGAACCGATCGGGTGACGCTCGGCAAAGCTGTCCCACGGGTTCGACTGCGCCTGCTTGAGGCCCAGCGAGATGCGACGCTTTTCGGGATCGACTTCCAGAACCAGAACTTCGACTTCTTGGCTGGTCGAAACGATCTTGCCGGGGTGGACGTTCTTCTTGGTCCAGGACATTTCCGAAACGTGGACCAGACCTTCGATGCCCGGCTCCAGCTCGACGAACGCACCATATTCGGTGATGTTCGTGACGCGGCCCGACAGCTTGGCGCCGATCGGATATTTGGCCGATGCGCCTTCCCAAGGATCGCTTTCCAACTGCTTCATGCCAAGCGAGATGCGCTGCGTGTCGCGGTTGATGCGGATGATCTGGACGCGAACGGTGTCGCCAATGTTGATCATCTCATTGGGGTGGTTGATGCGCTTGTACGACAGGTCGGTGACGTGCAGCAGGCCATCGATGCCGCCCAGGTCAACGAACGCACCATAGTCGGTGATGTTCTTGACGACGCCTTCGATGATCTGGCCTTCGGCCAGCGTCTGGATGAGGCCGCTGCGCTGTTCGGCGCGGGTTTCTTCCAGAATGGCGCGACGCGACACGACGATGTTGCCGCGGCGGCGATCCATCTTCAGGATCTGGAAGGGCTGCGGAATGTCCATCAGCGGGGTGACGTCGCGAACCGGGCGGATGTCGACCTGGCTGCCGGGCAGGAAGGCCACGGCGCCGTCCAGATCGACGGTGAAGCCGCCCTTGACGCGACCGAAGATGACGCCTTCGACGCGCGCGCTCTCGGTGAACTCGGCTTCCAGCTTGTCCCAGGCGGCTTCGCGGCGGGCGCGGTCACGCGACAGCATCGCTTCGCCATGGGCGTTTTCGACGCGATCGACATAGACTTCGACTTCGTCGCCGACCTTGATGTCGGCCTTCTGGCCCGGCATCGCGAATTCGCGCAGCGGCACGCGGCCTTCGGACTTCAGACCTACGTCGATGACGGCCAGGTCGTTTTCGATGGCGGTAACGGTGCCCTTGACGACGCGGCCTTCAAAGCCGCCGTCCTCGCCACCGAGGGAATCATTGAGAAGCGCGGCAAAATCGTCGCGTGTGGGGAATGCCGTAGAGGCCATTGTCAGTCCTTCATACATCATTGCTGGCCAACCGGTTGTATCCGATGGTCTTTGGCCAAAACACGCGCAGGACCGAATATCCGGCGCGTATCCCGCCGGTCAGGGGCTTGGGAACGCGCGGCTGTGAAAAGCGAAAAGGGCGCGTGGTAAAACCGCGCGCCTTGACGGGTCAGCCCGCAGGGCGACCTTCAAGCTGGGCGTCCACAAGCGCAATGGCCCGCTGGACGGCCGCGTCTATAGTCAAATCGCTTGTATCTAGCAAGTCCGCACCGTCCGCGATTTTCAGGGGCGCGTGATCGCGACTCATGTCGCGGGTATCGCGTGCCTGAATGTCGGCGATCAGGCTGTCCATATCGGGCTGTCCGCCCTGCGCCAGACTGTCCTTGTATCGGCGTTCGGCTCGCACATGGACGCTGGCGGTGACGAAGATCTTGGCGTCGGCGTCCGGCGCGATCACCGTACCGATGTCGCGGCCGTCCAATATCGCGCCGCCTGGCTGGGTCGCAAAATCCCGCTGCCGGGCGATCAGCGCGTCCCGTACCGCCTGATGCACCGACACGCGGGAGGCAAGGCTACCGACCGCTTCGCTCCGCAGCGCCGGATCGGCCAGTATCTCGTCGCCAAAATCGCAGGCGGCCAGCGCATCGGCCTTGATGTCCGGATCGCCACCGCGTTTCAGCACCGACAGGCCGACCGCGCGATACAGCAGCCCGGTGTCCAGGCAGGGCAGGCCATAATGACGCGCCAATGCCTTCGCGATCGTTCCCTTGCCCGACGCGGCGGGGCCATCGACAGCTATGATCATCGGGCGTTGCCTTTGCGGATCGTGTTGGCAAGGCCGATCACCGCGATCGCCGCCCAGACAATCTCCAGCGCCATCGACGCCAGATTGAAATGGATGGTGAGCGACGCGATCAGCAGCAGCGATCCCACAAGGTTCAGCAGGTTGAACCACAGGAAGTTCAGTTCCCTCGCTATATTACTATAGGCATAGGCGACCACCATCAGCCCGCTGCCCAGCAATCCGACGATATTGGCCCAGTCCATCGTCATGCCAGAGCGCCCAGCGTTCGCAGTAGCGGGACAAAGGTGGGGAAGCTGGTCGCCACCGGCGCCATATCGTCGATCATCACCCCGTCGCGCGACACCAGCCCGGCCACCGCAAAGCTCATGGCGATTCGATGGTCCAGCTTGGTTGCGATAGGCCCGCCGCCCGCCAATGGTGCGCCGCCGCTGCCCTCGATGATGATGCCGTCCTCCAGTTCCTCGACCGTTACGCCGATCGCGCGCAGCCCGGCCGCCATCGTTGCGATCCGGTCCGATTCCTTGACCCGCAACTCTTCCAGACCGCGAAACACGCTGCGCCCCTGCGCCAGCGCGGCGGCGATGAAGGCGACGGGATATTCGTCGATCATGCTGGGCGCTCGCGCCGGGTCCGGCTCTACGCCCTTGAGCGCGGAGGCCGTGACCGCCAGATCGCCCACCGGCTCCCCGCCGACCTCGCGCGGATTGATGACCTCGATCGAGCCGCCCATTTCCCGAAGCAGGTCGATCAGGCCCGCGCGCGTTGTGTTCAGACCGACATTGGCGATCGTCACCTGCGATCCGGGCACCAGCAGCGCTGCGACCATCGGGAAAGCGGCCGACGATGGATCGCCCGGCACGACGATCTGTTGCGGTTTCAGTTCCGCTTCGCCTACCAGTGTGATGATCCGCGTTCCGTCTGCTTCGACCTCGACTTCCAGTTCCGCGCCAAATCCACGGAGCATCCGCTCGCTATGGTCGCGCGTCGGAATCGGCTCGACCACGCGGGTGATGCCGGGCGTGTTGAGGCCTGCCAGCAATATCGCCGATTTGACCTGCGCCGACGCCACCGGCAACCGATAATCGAGCGGCACGGCGGGGCAGGCGCCACGCATCGTCAGCGGCAGACGGTCGCCCGGACTGGTGGTGAAGCTTGCCCCCATCCGCGCCAAAGGCTCGGTCACGCGCGCCATCGGTCGCTTGCTCAGGGAAGCGTCCCCTGTGAAAGTGGCGGTCAGTTCATGGCTCGCCAGCAATCCCATCAGCAACCGCGTCGACGTGCCGCTATTGCCCATGTCGAGCGCCTGTTCTGGTTGGAGCAGCCCGCCCACACCCACGCCATGGATATGCCAGATGCCGTCCGCATCGCGCTCTATGTCCGCGCCCATCGCCCGCATCGCCGCGGCCGTCGCCAGCACATCCTCGCCTTCCAGCAGGCCTTCGACCCGGCTTTCGCCCACCGCCAGCGCCGACAGCATCAGCGACCGGTGGGAAATGCTCTTGTCCCCCGGCACGGCGACGCCGCCCGACAGGGCAGGGGCGGCGGTGAAAGTCATGGGGGTCGGCGATGAGGAAGTGGCAGTCACTGAAGCGTTCCGATCATGTCGGGGTCGAAAAAATGCGCCCGGCTTTTGACAGCGCCGTCCCGCTATGGCAAGGCGCGCGACGTTTCGCGGGCAACTTCACCGTTGCGCCGCGTAGTTGGTATTTGAGCATCAAATAAAGGATTAGGCCGGACATGGTGAAGGCTGAATGGGGCACGAAGCGGACCTGCCCGAAATGCGCCACGCGTTTCTATGACCTGGGCAATGACAGCCCGGTCGTCTGCATCAACTGCAACGCGGCCTGGGAACCGGAGCCGGTGCTGAAGTCGAAGCAGCCGCTCCCTTATGAGGAAGCGCCCAAGAAGGTCATCGAAACCGCAGACGGTGAGTTGGAAACGGCCGATGACGATCTGGACCTCGACATCGACGTCGATGATGACGGCGATTCGCCGGACAATGACGTCGATCTGGGCGGTGACGACGACCTGGGCGTCGATGCGGCCAGTGACGACGACGCGGACGATAATTAAGTCATTTTGTTCTTGCCAAGGATGGCGCTGCGACCTAATGGCAGCGCCTCCGAAGCGCCGGACCCAAACGGCGCTTTAGCGATGGAAATGGGGCCTTAGCTCAGCTGGGAGAGCGCCTGCATGGCATGCAGGAGGTCAGCGGTTCGATCCCGCTAGGCTCCACCAGTTTCGCCGATACAGAAGCCGTCCGGGGGATGGCTTCCGGCGAAACTCCCGAAGCGCAAGCGGAGGGGCGCGATCATATACCAACGGGTTCCGCAGCATCGCTGCCGAACCGGATGGGGCCTTAGCTCAGCTGGGAGAGCGCCTGCATGGCATGCAGGAGGTCAGCGGTTCGATCCCGCTAGGCTCCACCAAAATCTTGCGTGCAATCGCGCACAATCCTAAATGGCTGCCAGATGCTGCGGTGCGATGAGCATCGCGTCAAAAGAGGTGCATCTATGCGGGACGATTTCGCTGCCTCGGTTGCGGCGCACGGTGATGACGATCGGATTCGGGCGATACTGGAAGAGGTCTGCCAGACGACAGGCATGGGTTTCGCTGCGGTCGCCAGGGTGACGGAAGATCGCTGGGTCGCGTGCCAGATCGTCGACCGGATCGAGTTCGGCCTTGATCCCGGCGGGGAACTGGAAATCAAAAAGACCCTGTGCGACGATATCCGCCGTTGCGGCGAAGGCATCTATATCGATCATGTCGCCATGGACCAGGACTGGCGCACGCATCATGTCCCCCTTTTTTACGGCTTTCAAAGCTATGTGTCGCTGCCTGTCATTCTGCTTGATGGCAGCTTCTACGGCACGCTGTGCGCCATTGATCCCAACCCCCGTTCGGTCAGCGCGCCGGCCATCGTCGCCGCCATGCAGGACTATGCCCGATCGATCGGTGCGATATTGTCGGCGAAATGATGCTGTTGTTCAGTCGATAGTGCCGGGACTTCGCCTGACTCGTTTGCGTCCAGCGGGGCCAAGGTAGATTTCCGACCTTGAGCGGTGCGGCCGCGACAGGCCTCTCCATGCATATGGCCTCATACCAAAGGTCGATTTGATCTGCGTCTAAATGCGCGGGCGCGGATCGGGTTAATTACGCTCTGTCATCGGCAATCGGATCGGGACCGAAGGTCCGCCTGCATCCGGCTTCAGCGTTTGTTGTCGATGATCAGAGGAGATTTGGCTCATGTTCCCATTTTCGCGCACCCTCACGGCTATGGTCTGCGCCCTCGCGCTTTCCGCCGCCCCCGCCCTGGCCGCCCCGCATGCCGATGCAGCACAGGCGCAGGCCATGCTCGAAAAAGCCGTGGCGACCATCAAGACGGCCGGTGCCGGGCCTGCCTTTGCTGCGTTCAATCAAAAGGACGGGGCATTCAACACCGGGGAACTCTATGTGTTCGTTTTCGACCTGAACGGGGTCTACGAAGCCTATGGCGCGCATCCCGGCTTGGTCGGCCGCGATGTCAGCGATCTGACCGATGCGGAAGGCAAACCGATCGTGCGCGACATGATAGAGATTGCCCGCACCAGCGGCCATGGAAAGATCAATTATGTCTGGCTCAACCGCGCTGACAATCGGGTCGAACGCAAGATGTCGCTGATCGAACTGGTCGACAATCATGTCGTGGGTGTCGGCTATTATCCCGAATAGGCCGGGATCGACCAGGGACCATCGACGGCATGTACTGCGTCGATGGCCCGTCACGCCGGGTCAGGGGATGGACACGAAACTGTCCAACACGCGCTTGCGCCCGGCCGTTTCGAACTCGATTTCCAGCTTGTTGCCTTCAATCTCCGCCACCGTGCCATAGCCGAATTTCTGGTGAAACACGCGCAGGCCCAACGCCATGTCGCTGCGCCCCTTGTTGCCGATAGACACTGCCGATGCGCGCGCCTCCACGATCCGCACCGGCTCGCGGCTGAACTGGCCGGATGACTGCGCCCGCTGCCACCCCGGCCCGCGCCCTTCGCCGCGCCCGACATGGGCGAACGGATCGTCCCGTTCCGACCAGTTGGCGCGCCACAGGGACGCGCCACCGCTCATGCTGCTTTCCGCATCGACATGCTCCGGCGGCAATTCGCCGACGAAGCGCGACGGAATGCTGCTGGTCCATTGGCCATAGATGCGTCGATTCGCGGCGTGCAGAATCGTGCAGCGCTTGCGCGCCCGCGTGATCGCGACATAGGCCAGCCGTCGTTCCTCCTCCAGGCTGTTGAGGCCGCCTTCGTCCAGCGCCCGCTGCGACGGGAAAATCCCTTCCTCCCAACCCACCAGGAAGGTCGAATCAAACTCCAGCCCCTTGGCGGCATGGATCGTCATGATCGTGACCTTGCGCTCTTCCTGCTGCGCTTCATTGTCCATGACGAGGCTGACATGCTCCAGAAAAGCGCCCAGCGTCTCATATTCCTCCATCGCCCGCGCCAGTTCGCCCAGATTTTCCAGCCGCCCGGCGCTCTCGGTCGATCGCTCGGCCTGCAACATCGCGGTATAGCCGCTCTCGTCCAATATCTGCCGCGCCAGTTCGGCATGGGGCAGGGCGGCCGCCCGGTCGCGCCAGCGCGCCACATCGCCCACGAAAGCGCCCAGCGACCGACGCGCCTGCGGCGTCAGTTCGTCCGTGTCGAGGATGCGCGCCGCCGCGTGGAGCAGCGGTATCCCCTCTGCCCGAGCCAGCCGGTGCAATTTCTCCACCGCCTTGTCGCCAAGACCCCGCTTGGGCACATTGACGATCCGTTCGAACGCCAGATCGTCGGCGGGCTGGTTCACCAGCCGCAAATAGGCCAGCGCATCGCGGATTTCGGCCCGTTCATAAAAGCGGAAGCCGCCGACGATACGGTACGGCATCCCGATCTGGATGAAGCGATCCTCAAACTCACGGGTCTGGTGCTGCGCCCGAACCAGGATCGCGACTTCGTCCAGCGACCCGCCATCGCGCTGGATCGCCTCGATCTCCTCGCCGACCCGCCGCGCTTCTTCCGGCCCGTCCCATATGCCGACGACGCGCACCTTCTCGCCCACGTCGATGTCGGTCCACAATGTCTTGCCCAGCCGATTGCCATTTTCGGCGATCACGCCCGATGCCGCGCCCAATATATGCGGGGTGGAGCGATAATTCTGTTCCAGCCTTATGATCTTCGCGCCGGGAAAATCCTTCTCGAACCGCAGGATATTGGCGACTTCCGCCCCGCGCCAGGAATAGATGGACTGGTCGTCATCGCCCACGCAGCACAGATTCTTGCGCGTCTGCGCCAGCAGCCGCAGCCACAGATATTGGCTGGAGTTGGTGTCCTGATATTCGTCCACCATGATATATTTGAACCGCTGCTGATAGCTTTCCAGCACGTCGCGATGGCTTTTCAATATCGTCAGAACATGCAGCAGCAAGTCCCCGAAATCACAGGCATTAACCGCGCGCAACCGGGCCTGATAGGCGGCGTACAGCTTTTGCCCCTTGCCATTGGCATAGCCCTCGCTCTCGCCCGCGCTGATGTCGTCCGGGGTCCACCCCTTATTCTTCCACTGGTCGATCAAGCCGCCCAATTGCCGCGCGGGCCAGCGCTTCTCGTCAATCCCTTCGGCCTGGATCAACTGCTTCATCAGCCGCAACTGGTCGTCCGTATCCAGAATCGTGAAATTGGATTGCAGCCCGACCAGTTCGGCATGACGCCGCAGCATCTTGGCCGCGATCGCGTGAAACGTGCCCAGCCATGGCATCCCCTCGACCGCCGGGCCGATCATACGCCCCACCCGTTCGCGCATTTCCCGCGCCGCCTTGTTGGTGAAGGTGACGGACAGGATTTCGGACGGCCAGGCGCGCCGGGTCGCGACCAGATGGGCCAGACGCGCGGTCAGCGCAGCCGTCTTGCCCGTTCCGGCACCCGCCAGCACCAGCACCGGCCCTTCGGTCGTCAGCACTGCTTCGCGCTGCGGCGGGTTCAGGCCCTTGATATAGTCGGGGTCGGTGGAGGAGGGGGCGGGAAAGTTCATGGACAACAACTAGGGCTGGGCAGGGGCGGGGGCAAGGCATCAGCCTTGCAGTGACGCGCCTTCTATGAGAACAAAAGGGGAATTGTGCAAGGGAGGACGAATCATGGCGACGGGGAAATGTCAGTGCGGCGCGATCCGCTACGAAGTCAGCGGGGAGCCCGCGCATAGCGCCATCTGTCACTGTGCCGATTGCCGCGCCAGTTCCGGCGCGCCGATGGTCGGTTGGGCCTTGTTTCAGCGGGATGCGGTGAGCATTGAAGGCACGCCGGTCGCCTATCAATCCTCCCAGAACGCGACCCGTCATTTTTGCGGAACGTGCGGTACCGGGCTGTTCTACACCAATCCCGCCATCTTCCCCGGCGGCATCGATATTCAGACCGCGACGCTTGACGATCAGTCGGCCTTTCCACCCCAGGCGCATATCCAGATGGCCGAAGCGCCGCCATGGATGGCTACCGCCAACGAACTGCCAAAATTCGATCGCTTTCCCGGCGAATAAGGCGGTTCGATACGGAGGGAAGGGCAGATGCTCCTCTCTTGCGCACATTGGCCAGACGATCACTCCTGCTTCATCTCATGGCGCATCCGGCACGGCTCACCGCCACAGCCGGAACGGGCGCGTCACGACTCCGGTTCTTCGCTCACTCTTCCCCGCGTAATGGGGCCATGAGAAAAGAAGGAAAGGATATTTTCCGATGAAGTGGATCATGCTGGCCAGCGCCGCGATGCTCAGTTTTGCCGCCGTTACAGGCGTTGCCACCGCGCAGGAAACCCCGGCTCCGATGAGCCAGCCGCCCGCTGGCGACATGGCGCCGCCTGCCGATCCTGCCACCCCCGCCATGCCAGCAGACCCTGCCATGACGGCCCCTGCTGCACCCGGAACTGCTCCGGCAACCCCTGCTGATCCCAATGCAGGGATGCCGACCGGCGCCGTCCCGGCAGACCCCGGCATGGACCCGGCGCCTGCTGGCGTTCCCAATGACCCGGCTGCACCCGTCGGATCGGCTGCAAACCCTGTGACCGTAGGCGGCAACATGACCCCGCCCCCGGCGGAGGCGAAGGACTATCCCGTCTGTTCGAAAACCGTGCAGGACAGCTGCATCAATCCGAGCGAGGCGCGCAAGGCGCGTCGCCGCTGACCAATGCATCCGGGCCGGGCAGGGCAGCGATGATCGCTGCCAGTCCGGCCCGGTCGCGGGTCGCATCGCTCAGGCTGTGCCGGTCCAGCACGGCCAGAAATGCAGCGGCGGCCTGCGCCAATATGCCGGTCAGCCCGCAAGACGGGCTGACCGGGCAGGTCGCACAGTCGGCCATTCTCATGTCCGGCTCGCTATGCCGGACCACCGCGCCGATGCTGATTTCCTCCGGCGCGCGTGCGAGCGAAAAGCCACCGCCGCGCCCGCGCTGGGTCGCGATAAAGCCACCCTGCGCCAAGCCATGCACCACCTTCATCAGATGATTGCGCGACAGTCCGTAAGCGTCGGCAATCTGCGCAATCGTCGCCCGCCCGTCTGGCGATGCTGCCAGATGAATCAGTACGCGCAGCGCATAATCGGTGTGTCGGGTCAGTTGCATGGTTTCGTTCGTTAATCCTCCGACTGGCAGGTTAAAACATATATCCTGTTTACATCTTAAAAGATGCAAATTAAATACCGCTTATCGAGTCTGTCGAAAGGCGTTTATATGTCCAGCTCACTGTCGGCTTCCACCATCGCAATCGTCAAATCGACTGGTCCCGCCCTGCGCCAGCATGGCGTCGCCATCACAACGGCCATGTACGCCAGGCTCTTTCAGGACGAAGAGGTAAAGGCGATGTTCGATCAGGCTGCACAGGCAAGCGGCGAACAGCCCAGGCGTCTGGCTGCCGCGATCCTTGGCTATGCGGAGAATATCAACAAGCTGGGTGCGCTCGACGGCGCGGTCGCCCGCATGGTCGCGCGCCATGTCGAAACCAGAGTCCGGCCGGAACATTATCCCAAGGTCGCCGCCGCCCTGCTGCCTGCCATCCGGGAGACATTGGGCGAAGAGGTCGCAACGGATGCAGTGCTGAACGCCTGGGCGGAAGCCTACGGCTTTCTTGCAAACATATTGATCGCCAAGGAGGCGGCGGCTTACGAAGCCGCCTGATCCACTGCCCGCAATATGGTGATCCGCGCCTTGCCCGCGTCACGCACGGCGTCGATGGCAAAGCCCTTCACCTCGACATCCTCGCGCCGGTCGGTCTCGATGCTGATCCAGGTCGCAGGCCCGGTCCAGCCAAGCCGCCCCAGCTTGTCGAGCGCAACCTGTCCCGCCCCCGTGCCATAGGGCGGGTCCATGAAGATGAGGTCCAATGGCTTGGGCGCGGACCCCAGAGACAGGACGCTCGACGCCCTGATGTCGGGCCTGATGCCCAGCCTTTCGCCATTGGCGCGGATCGAATCGATCGCCAGCTTGTCCTGCTCGACGAACAGGCATGTCGCCGCGCCGCGCGACAGCGCCTCGAACCCCAGCGCTCCGGACCCGGCGAAAAAGTCGCCAACCGCCAGTCCCTCGAACGATCCGATCCGGCTGACCAGCATCGAAAACAGCGTCTCGCGGGTCCGGTCGGCGGTGGGTCGGGTCGCGTCGCCCTTCGGCGCGGTCAGCGGGCGACCGCGCCATTGGCCGGATATGATCCTCATTTGCTGTCCTTCAGGCTGGCCTTGAACTGGACCAGGTCATGCTGGCGTATTTCCTGAACCGCGCCGGGCGGCAGGTCGCCCAGCAGGAAGGGGCCATAGCTGGTGCGGATCAGTCGGTTGACCTGCAACCCCAGATGTTCCAGCACCCGGCGGACTTCACGGTTCTTGCCCTCCGTCAGGGTCATTTCGATCCACTGGTTGCGTCCGGTGCGCCGCTCCAGATTGGCCTCGATCGGGCCGTAGCGAACGCCCTCAATCTCGATCCCGTCGAACAGATCCTCCAGTTGCTGCTGGCTCACCTCGCCAAAGGCGCGCGCCCGGTAGGTGCGGGGTACGCCGGTGGAGGGCAGTTCCATCTGCCGCTTGAAGCCGCCATCTGTGGTCAGCAGCAACAGCCCTTCCGTGGTCATGTCCAGCCGGCCGATGGGCATCACCCGCGGCAGATCGGCGGGCAGCTTGTCATAGATGGTCGGCCGTCCGGCGGGATCGCGCTCGGTCGTCAGGAAGCCGGTCGGCTTGTGGAACAGGAACAGCCGGGCAGGGGGCGGCGCGGCAATCGCCACGCCATCGACCGCCACGCCATGGAGCGACGCCAGCAAGGTCGCGGGCGTCTCGACCGCCACGCCATTCAGCGTCACGCGCCCTTCCTCGATCATCCGCTCGACCTCGCGCCGCGAAGCGACCCCTGCGCGCGCCAGCAGCTTGGCGATGCGCTGTGGCTCGCCCTTGCCATCGCTGGCCGCGGCGGCGCGGGCGGGATGCGGATTGGCGGGCGTCTTGGCCCCGGCACCCGGCTTCTTGAAACCGGGCTTGCGACCCCAAGGCTTGGCGCTGGCGGCGGGTCCGGTGGTGCCGTCCCCCGGCTTGCCAGAGCGCGGCTTTCCATCGGCCTTGCGGCCCGGCGCGCCAGCGCCGGACGGGCGTTTGGGGCCGCCAGGGCCTGCCCTGCGGGGCGGTCCAGATTTTTTCGGCGGTTCCAAGGGCGGGTTCCTTTTCGTGGGCACTGGCCCTTCCCATATGGCGGGAAAGCCAGCAACGGGCTGAACGGTGCCGCCCCGGCGCTTGGGCGAGGGCGTTATTGCACTCGTCCGGCAACCCGGCGCGGTACGCGGCGTTTGATCGGTGGGCATGGCGCAAACAGGGCGGATCGGCAAATGTTTTTCGGGTTTGTGAAGGGCGAAGGCGCACGCACCGGACGGCGCAAGGCGATCCGCACCGTGCTGGTGGTGGAGGATGAACCCCTCGTCGCCTTCGACAATGAACATGCGCTCGAACAGGCGGGCTACCGCATCGCGGCGACGGTGGATGATTACGACCACGCGATCAGCGTCATCGACGGTGGCGGGCTCGATCTCGTGATCGCCGATGTCAGCCTGAAGGGCGACCGCAGCGGGATCGACGTCGCCCGCCACGCCGCGACGAAGGGGCTGCCGGTTCTCTTCGTCACCGGCGCCTGCCCGCTGGACGCCCGCGCGCTCGCGCTTGGATGCTTGGCCAAACCCTATGCCCCGCGCGATCTGGTGGCCGCGATCGGCGTGGTCGATGCCGTGCTGCGCGGCGCACGCCGTCCACGCTCGCCGATCGGCCTCACCCTGTTCGATACGTCCGATTGATCCGATAGCAGGCTTGCCAGCACCGCATCAGGCCATATGGTGGCGCGCAACAAAGGCTTGCGGGGGACGCGCACCATCATGACGGATGCCATTACCGGCACGAACAGCTGGCTTACTGCGGTAAAGCCCTATGCCCAGAAAGCCCCTTTGGCGGCCTTTTTTCTGGGCGTATCGTCCGGCTTTCCCTTTGCGATGATTGGCGCGACGCTGACTACGCGCCTCGCCCAGGACGGTATCGACAAGAAGGCGGTGACCGCCTTCACCCTCGCATTTCTGGTCTATAACCTCAAATGGCTTTGGGCCTGGGTTGTCGATGGCGTCCGTCTGCCGGTCATCGGTCGGCTGGGGCAGCGAGTCTCATGGCTCCTCTTGGCAGGTCTGCTGGTGATGGCGGCCGTTGCCAATCTGGCTTTGGTCGATCCGACCACCAGTCTGATCCAGACAGCTTATGCCGCCATATTGGTGGGCGTCGCCGGGGCGACTTTCGACATTGTGATCGACGCCTATCGCATCGAATTGTTGAAGCCTGAACAATTGGGCGTCGGGTCGGGCATGTCGCAATATGGCTGGCGCATCGGATCGGTCGCGGCCGGTGCGCTGGCGCTGGTACTGGCGGCGCGGATCGGCTGGGAAGGGGCATATCTTGCCTGCGCCACCTTCGCCTTGCCTGCCATGCTTACCGGCCTGTTACTGGGCGAGCCGGAACGCCATCGCGATCCGCTGGAACGGCGCGGACTGGGTGAAATCTGGCCGTCGATCGCAGGGCCATTAATGGAGTTTTTCCAGCGCAAGGGCGCGCTGCTCGTGCTGCTGTTCATCCTGCTGCACAAGATTGGCGACACGCTGGCGAACCTGACCTTCCGCCTGCTGTTTGACGACATGGGCTATACCAATGACGAAATTGCGATTTACGACATCGGCATCGGCTTCTGGGCTTATCTGATCGGCATATTCGTGGGCGGCGTTCTCTACGCCCGGCTAGGTATGAAAAGATCGGTGTTGCTCAGCCTCATCCTGATGGGCGTTTCCAATTTCAGTTTCGCGGCGCTGGCCGCACTGGGCAAGAGCAATTGGGGCATGGCAGGCGCAATCGGGTTCGAGAATTTCGCCAGCGGCATCGGCGGCGTCACCGTAGTCGCCTATTTTTCGGCTTTGTGCGACCTGCGCTTTACCGCCGCCCAATATGCGCTGATCTCCGCAGCCGCCAGCATCGTGGGCCGCTTCCTCACCGGGACGACAGCAGGCGGTCTGATCGAACAATTTGGCTATGTCGATTTCTACCTGCTCACCACGGCGGCGGCAGTGCCGGGCATCATCCTGTTCTGGCTGATGATGCGCGCCGGTCTGATCGATGCCAGCGTCGGCAGCGCCGCGACCGATCCGGGCGATCACCCCTCGCCATAAAGCTCCAGCGGCCGACCCAGGTCGGCGTGCGCCTGTGCGACCGCCTGCAAGCAGGTCAGCGCGCCCAGCGCATGGTCATTACCCAATAGTCGGCTGACATGCGCATAGGCCGCGTTGGGATCGCGCAGGGCGTCCCCCGTCGCCTGCATCATCAGCGCCTCGTCCACTGTCATCCGTACGCAACAGCAGGGCGCGACCAATATCTTGCGGCTCGACGCGCGCGCCAGTTCCAGCATCATCGCCCGCATCAGCACGAGCGGACGCCGGTAGCTGCGCCCGAATGCGCCCAGCATCGCATTGGCGGCATGCGCGTCGTTGACGCCCGCGCTCGCCATGCGACGCATGACGAACAGGAACAGCCGGTTGCCATAGCCTGACGGCATCGGCCGGGGCAGGTCGTCGAGGGAGGATGTCTCTCCATGTGCCATGATAGTGCGCCTTCTGCGGTGGTCTGATGTCCGCAGATTACGCTATTGCGAGTCAATCGCAAGTATAATCAGTCAGGCAGTTGATCGTTCAGCCGCAAAATCTCGCCCGCCAGATAAAGCGACCCCCCGATCAGCAGCTTGGGCGCTGAATGGCCAGCCGCTGCAATCGCCCTGATCGCGGCGGTCGGCTCGTCATGCGCGGTGCAGCCAATGCCCCAGCGCGCCGCGATCGCGGCGAATCGCTCTGCTCCATGATGCTCATGCCCTGGCACCGGCAATGCGTGGATATGCGCGATCCGCCCTGCGAAGGGGGAGAGGAATGCATCGACATCCTTGTTGGCGAGCATCCCGATCACCAATTGCAGCTTCTGTCCCTCCAGCCGCTCGCCGGTAAAAAAGGCACTGATCGCTTCGCCCGCGCCCGCATTATGCCCGCCGTCGAGCCACGCCGTCGCCGCATCGGACAGGGGCGCGAGCAGGGGGCCATGGTCGAGCCGCTGGAGTCGTGCTGGCCAGTGCGCCCACAGTGGCGCGGCCTTGAGTGCGGCTTCCGACAGAGGCACAGCGTTTTGGTGCCGCAACATGGCAAAGGCCAGCGCGGCATTCTGCACCTGATGTGCGCCCGCCAGCCGGGGTAGCGGCGTGTCGAGCCGCCCCTGTTCATCGCGATAATGCAGCCGGTCGCGATAGGCGGCGGCGTCCCAGCCATCGCCCTGGCCGACCCAACTGGTTCGCGCACGCGCGACCGCGTCCATCATCACCGGGAATAGCGTTTCGGCATAACGTTGCGTGACCAGCGCCGCCCCTTGTTTGGCAATCCCCGCTTTTTCCGCTGCAATGGCGGCCAGCGTGTCACCCAGAAAGGCCTGATGGTCGATGCCCAGTTGCGCGATGCCGCACACCACGGGATTGGCGATGACGTTGGTGGCGTCCAGCCGCCCGCCAAGGCCAACCTCGACAATGCAGGCATCGGCCGGATGCTCGGCAAAGGCTAGAAAGGCTGCCGCTGTCGTCACCTCGAAAAAGCTGGCATTCACCCCTTCGGCAATGTCCAGAACACGCTCCAGATAACGCGCCAGCGCATCGTCGCTGATCAATTGTCCCGCCACCCGGATACGTTCGTTGAAGCGGACCAGATGGGGCGAGGTAAAGACATGGACGGTCTTGCCATCGGCTTCCATCGCCGCGCGCAGGAAGGCGCAGGTCGATCCCTTGCCGTTGGTGCCCGCAACGTGAAAGACCGGCGGCAGCGCGCGGTGGGGATTGCCCAGCCGCTCCAGCAGCGTGGTTATCCGCTCCAGCCCCAATATATCGGCGCCAGGGGATAACGACCAAAGCCGGTCGAGTTGCGATTGCACCGCAGGATGATCCGATACCGCGTGATCGGCCATGCGCGCCGTCCCCCCCCCTATAGGCTTGATGTCAGGCGGCAGCCCTTGGCGTCAGATAGTCGATGACCCGCGCCAGCGTGTCGCGCAATTCAGCGCGATGAACCACCATGTCGATCATGCCATGGTCCAGCAGATATTCGGCGCGCTGGAATCCTTCGGGCAGCTTTTCGCGGATCGTGCTTTCGATGACCCGCTGTCCGGCAAAGCCGATCAGGGCATTGGGTTCGGAAATCTGGATGTCACCCAGCATAGCATAGCTTGCCGTGACGCCGCCCGTGGTAGGATCGGTCAGTACGACGATATAGGGCAGGCCCGCGGCATGCAGCTTCTGGATCGCGACGGTCGCGCGCGGCATCTGCATCAGCGACAGGATGCCTTCCTGCATGCGGGCACCACCAGCGGCGGTGAAGATCACATAGGGGCATTTATGGGCGATCGCATCATTCACGCCCTGGATGAAGGCCGCGCCCACGCCCATGCCCATGGACCCGCCCATGAAGGCGAAATTCTGCACGCCCATAACCAATGGCACATCGTCGATCGCGCCACGCGCGTTGATCAGCGCGTCATGATCGCCCGTCGCCAGTCGTGCGGCCTTGATGCGGTCGGGATAACGCTTGCTGTCGCGGAATTTCAGCGGATCTTCCTGTACATGCGGGGTCGGCAGCAGGATGAAGCCGGCGTCCAATATATGCTCGAACCGTTCCGAAGGCCCGATGCGGCCATGATGGTCGCAACGTGGGCACACAGACAGATTTTCTTCCCATTCCTTGATGAAGATCATCTCCGAACAGGATGGGCATTTGTGCCACAGCGTTTCGGCGGTCTGTTCCTTCTTGGCGATGAAGGGGATGGCCTTGCGGACGCGGTTGATCCAGCTCATGCGGCGGTTTCCCGTGAATTGGCGGTGAGCGCACCGCTCAGGGCGGCGACGAATTGCTGAACGAAGGGCGCGGCGGCATCGCCGTGCGACCCGACCAGATCGACGATCGCCGATCCTACGACGACGCCGTCGGCAATGCGACCGATCGCGGCGGCCTGTTCCGGCGTACGAACGCCAAAGCCGACGGCTATGGGCAGGTTGGTCGCGGCCTTCAACTTCTGGACGGCCATATCGATATTGGCCTGCGCTGCCTGCTGCTTGCCGGTGATCCCTGCCACCGACACATGGTAGAGGAAGCCGCTGGCGCCCTCCAGTACCGCGGGCAGCCGTTTGGCGTCGGTGGTGGGCGTTGCCAGCCGAACCAGATGAATACCCGCGCTGCGCAGCGCAGGACCAAGTTCTGCATCTTCCTCCGGCGGCACATCGACGCAGATGACGCCGTCCACACCAGCCGCCTTGCACTGGTCGGCAAACCAGTCGGACCCGCGCACCAGCATCGGATTGGCATAGCCCATCAGTACCAGCGGCGTGTCGGGGTGGCGGGTACGGAAATCGGCGGCAATCGCAAAGATATGCGCCGTTTTCGTGCCGGACCCCAGGCTGCGCAGATTTGCCAGTTCGATCGCCGGGCCATCGGCCATAGGATCGGTAAAGGGCATGCCGAGTTCGATAATGTCCGCGCCCCCGGCGACCAGCGCGTCGAGGATCGCGGGGGTGGCCGCGACGGTCGGATCACCGGCGGTCACGAAGGTGATGAGCGCAGCGCGGCCCTGTGCCTTGCAGGCGGCGAAGCGGGTAGCCATCCGGTCCATCATCACATCTCCACGCCGAGCGCGTCGGCGACCGTGAAAATATCCTTGTCCCCCCGGCCAGACAGGTTGACGACGATGATCTTGTCCGCATCCATGGTCGGCGCAACCTGCTCCGCCGCAGCGATGGCATGGGCGGATTCGAGGGCAGGGATGATGCCTTCCAGCGCAGACAGTCTCTGGAAACTGGCGAGCGCTTCATCGTCGGTAACCGGCATATATTGGACCCGGCCAATTTCGTGCAGCCAGCTATGTTCCGGCCCGATGCCCGGATAATCCAGCCCAGCCGAAATGCTGTGGGCTTCCGTAATCTGGCCGTCCTCATCCTGAAGCAGATAGGTGCGATTGCCGTGCAATATGCCCGACGCACCGCCCGCCAGGGATGCGGCATGCTTGCCGGTCAGTCCTTCGCCGGCCGCTTCCACACCAATCATCGCGACGTCCGTGTCGTCCAGGAAGGGATGGAACATGCCGATGGCGTTGGAACCGCCGCCGACCGGGGCGATCAGCATATCGGGCAGGCGTCCTTCGGCCTCCATCATCTGCGTCTTGATTTCCTTGCCGATGATCGACTGAAAATCACGCACCAGTTCGGGGTAGGGATGCGGCCCGGCGGCTGTGCCGATGATGTAGAATGTATCATGCACATTCGACACCCAATGGCGCAGCGCGTCGTTCATCGAATCTTTTAGCGTTGCTGATCCCGACGTCACCGGAATGACCTCAGCGCCCAGCAATTTCATGCGGAACACATTGGGCTTCTGGCGCTCGACATCCTTGGCGCCCATGAAAATCTTGCATTCCATACCGAACAGCGCGGCGACGGTTGCCGTCGCGACACCATGCTGACCAGCGCCGGTTTCGGCGATCACCTTCTTCTTGCCCATGCGACGGGCGAGCAGCGCCTGACCGATGCAATTGTTGATCTTGTGCGCGCCGGTGTGGTTGAGTTCCTCGCGCTTCAGATAGATTTTCGCGCCTTTTCCGGCAGGCGCGTCCTTGCGCAGCGCTTCGGTCAGCCGGGCTGCGTGATATAGCGGGTTGGGGCGTCCGACATATTGTTTGAGGAGATAATCATATTCCTCCTCAAACGCCGGATCGGCCTTCGCCGCGCGATAGACTTTTTCAAGGTCCAGGATCAGCGGCATCAAGGTTTCGGCGACGTAGCGCCCGCCAAACTGGCCGAAATGGCCACTGGCATCGGGCTGGCTGCGCAGGCTGTTGGGCAAGCTGATAGTGTCGGTCATGATCGTTTCAGTCTCTTGGGTCAAAATGGGCGTTCGCTTCGGTCGGGGAAGCGATCAGCGCCATCGTGTCCCGATGCGCTCGACAGGGGCGAACAGCGTCAACATTGGGAAACCGCTTTGCAGAAGGTGATGATCTTGTCCATATCCTTGATGCCCGGCGCGCTTTCCACGCCCGACGAAACGTCGATCAGGGGCGCGCCGGTTATGCGGACGGCTTCGGCGACATTGTCTGCGGACAGGCCACCCGACAGGCCCCATGGTCCCGGCACTGCCACACCGCGCAGCAAGGTCCAGTCGAACCGCAGCCCCATGCCGCCGGGCAGTGCCGCGCCATCGGGCGTCTTGGCGTCAAACAGCAGCCGGTCGACCGCGCCGGTATAGGCGCTGGCCGCCTCGATGTCGGCGCGTGTCTTGACCGAAATCGCTTTCCATACCGACAGGCCGGAGCGATGGCGGATCGCCGCTGCGCGCTGCGCGCTTTCCTTGCCATGGAGTTGCAGGGCGGTGAGCGCGCCGGTCGCGACCAGTTCGTCCAGCATCTCGTCGGTCGGATCGACCACCACGCCAACCCGCTCGACATGGGCAGGGGCGATCGCGGCCAGCGCCCTGATCTGGCCGGTATCGACGTGGCGCGGGCTTTTGGGGAAATGGACAAATCCGATATGGCTGGCACCGGCACGCACGGCTGCGCCTACCGTATCGGTAGTCGAAAGGCCGCAAATCTTGATCGCGAGTCGGGACATGGCAGGGGCTTTAGCCGCGATGCAGCGTGAAGTCACATGACCGGAGGGGCATTGGCAGGCAGAATCGGGGGCATGTGGCCCGGCTGGGTCAGGTCCATATCGTGCAACGCCAGCCATTGGTCGGCATGGTCGATACAGGCCCGCCCCAGAAACTGGTCCAGCGTCGCCACGATCTGCGCGTCATCAGTCTCTTGTGGATCGAGCGGCGGATGCCAGTGCAGATCGAAATATGGTCCATCGGTACGGGCGAGATAGAAGGGCAGGAATTTTGCGCCTACCTTGCGCGCCAGCCGCAGGGCGACCGACAGATTGCCCGACGGCATGAGTTCGCGGCCGAATGTCGGGAACCAGACCTGCAACTCCCGCCGCTCGTCCACCAATATATAGAGCGTCGCCCGGTCTTTCTGGGTCAGATGCTTGAACACGCCGCGCGCCGCGCCTTCGCCACTGATCGCTTCGCCCATATAGCTTTGCCGCGCTTTCTTGAGCAGTGCGGCCTGCGCTGGATTGTCGGGTGGGTCATATATGCCCAGCCCCGGCCGGTCGGTCGACGCTTTGATATGTGCGGCCAGCAAATCCCAGTTGCCGGTATGGACGGTCAGGCTGATCATCGGTCCCGGCCCGTCCAGCACCGCCTGATAGCCGGCCCGGTCGATGACGTTGACATGCCGTTCATTGACGAGCCGGTCGATATTGGCCAGTTCACCCAGCGTCCGCCCGATGTTGAACCAGCGCCGGGTCAGCATCGCCTCGCGCTCTGCCTCCCCAAGGTCCGGTCGCAGGATCGCCAGATTGGCGCGCGCACGGGTGTCGCGCAGCTTCATGCGTGGACGGGCGAAGGTGACCGATAGCCAGCCGCCGAGCCAGGACGCGATACGCGCAGGCAACAGCCGCAGCAGGGCAAAGAGAAAGGGGTTGGAGAGCATGGCGATAGCGTCATACAGATGCGGCCGAGACGGTAAAGGGGCGCTGGCGTAACATGCTGTGGCTATGGATATTTCTTCAGGGACTTAGCCTGCTGGGCGTCGTCAACTACTGGCGCCACCTGCCGAGGGACCGCAAGATCGAGACACCCGACGGCGTGGTCATGCTATTATCGGTGCGTGACGATTGGGATGGCGGACCAGACCTGATCGCCCGGCTGAAAGCCCAGACGGCGCACTTCCGCCTACTGATCGCGACGTCAGGCCAATGCGCTGCCGCCGATGCTTTGGCCGCACGGGAGAATGGCTGGGTGGAGGTCGTCCATGCAGGGGTTGCCAGCGATGAAGGGCAGAAAGTCCATAAGCTGCGCGCAGCGTTGCGGGCATTGCGGCCTGACGATCGCTATGTCCTTTTCATTGATGCCGACATCGAACCGCCTGCGCGCCTTGTTGGGCGACTGCTGTTCCCGCTGGTCCGGGGGAAGGCGGACATCGTCACTGGCTACCGCATGCTTTTGCCCGAACGCGGACCGATGCTGGCGCTGGTCGGCGCGGTGGAGATGCAATTGGCGACCCTGCCGCGTTTCGCCAGCGCGACCATGCCCTGGGGCGGGGCGATGGCGTTGACGCGCGACGTGGCCGATCGGCTGGACCTTGACCGGGCGATGGCGGGGCGACTGTCCGACGACATGGCGATTGGCCTGGCTGGCTGGCGCGCCAAGCTGCGGTTGCGGCCAGTGCGCGATCTGCTCGTGGCCAGCCCGCTGGCGGGCGATGCGGCGCAGGTGCTGGGCTTTGGCGTGCGGCAGTACCGGCATATCGTTACCAACAGTCCCGGCATGTGGGCGCTGGCAACGCTGGTGGTCGCGGTACAGGCAGCAGCTTGGTTCTGGGCATTGGTCTGGGGTGGCGGCGCGATGATCGCTGTCGGCTATGGCGCTGCATGGGGACGGGCGCTGATGCGAAGGGCGATCCTGGACAGCGTTCTGGAACCGGATCAGGCGAGCCGCGCCCGGCGGTCACTGTGGTGGGACGTTGCCGCACCTTTTGCGGTGACCTGGGCACATCTCATCGTCCAAATCGCCGCTGCATCATCATCGCGCATCCGCTGGGGCGGGTGGGATTATTGGGTCAGGCGGGGAATGGTCGTGCGGATGTGCCGGATCGATCAGAATCCGGCCGGAAACTGATGCAGCCCATCTTCCCCGATACGCAGCACCACCTTGCCCGCGACCGCACTCAACGGCAGGTGGCCATATAAGTGCGGAAAGAGCGCGCCGCCGCGCGACTCTTCCCACTTGATCGCCTCGCCGAACGGAGCCAGGTCGACCATCACCATTACCAGCCGATCCTGCCCGGCAAAATGCTTCGCCGCTGTCTCCGCCGCCTGATCGCGGGTCGACATGTGGATATAGCCATCGGCCAGATCGACCGGCGCGCCCGCAAACACGCCGTCGGCCTTCAACTGCGCATACTGGTCCGCCGTCAATATCTTGTAGGCGAACAGGTCACTCATGCCTCGGCTTCGTCCTCATCATTCTCTTCGATGCGCGCGGCGCTGACGACATGCTCATCCTTGGCCACGTCGAACAGGCGGACGCCCGCGGAATTGCGGCCGATGACGCGCAGGCTGTCGAGGCCCATGCGGATCAGCTTGGCCTGATCGGTCACCAGCATCAGATGATCTCCATGCGTGACCGGGAAGCTGCCGACGACCGGTCCATTGCGACCGATATTGTCGATATTGGTGATGCCCTGTCCACCACGCCCGGTGCGTCGATAATCATAGGCGGAGGAGAGTTTTCCATATCCATTGGCGCAGACGGTCAGGATGAACTGCTCGCGCTCCTTCATCAGCGCAAACATCGCCTGATCGGCCATTTCGCCGTCCTTTTCAGGCTTCCACGGGGCGTAGCGGAGATATTCCTCGCGCTGTTCCTGATTGGCGCCTGATCGATGCAGGATGGACAAGGAGATGACTTCATCGTCACTCTTGAGCGTCATGCCGCGCACGCCGGTCGACGTGCGGCTCTGAAACTCGCGCACATCAGTTGCGGCAAAGCGGATCGCCTTGCCCTGGCGCGTGGCGAGCAGCACGTCATCATTCTCGGTCAGGAGCGCGACGCCGATCAGCCGGTCTTCGCTGCCTTCGTCGAAGCGCATCGCCAGCTTGCCATTGCTCGGCACATTGGCAAAAGCGTCCATGCTGTTACGCCGGACAGTGCCGTTCGCGGTGGCGAACATGACGTGCAGGTCTTTCCAGCTATCCTCATCTTCGGGCAGCGGCAGCACGGTGCGGATGGTTTCGCCGGGACCAAGCGGCAGCAGGTTGACCATCGGCCGCCCGCGCGTCGCCGGGCCGCCTTCGGGCAGGCGCCATACTTTCATGCGATAGACTTTGCCGGCGGTAGAGAAGAACAGCACCGGCGTATGGGTCGACGTCACGAACAATTCGGTGATGGCGTCCTCATCCTTGGTCGCCATGCCCGACCGGCCCTTGCCACCACGCGCCTGTGCGCGGAAGCTCTCCAGCGGCGTGCGCTTGATATAGCCCTGCACCGTGACGGTGACGACCATATCCTCTCGCTCAATCAGATCCTCATCCTCGATCCCGTCGGCAGCGGCGGTGATTTCGGACAAACGGGGCGTAGCGAATTCCCGTTCAATCTCTTCAAACTCTTCCCTCATGACGGCATAGAGTTTGACCCGGTCGCCCAGGATCGCCAGATATTCGGCGATCGCGTCGGCCAGTTCGGCCAGTTCCTTGCCGATTTCGTCGCGGCCCAGCGCCGTCAGCCGATGCAGGCGCAGGTCGAGGATGGCGCGGACCTGAAGGTCGGACAGCTTGTAGAAATCCCCGGCCACTTCGACGTCGATCGCCTCGACCAGCCGGATATAGGGCGCGATCTCGCCGATCGGCCATTCGCGGGCCAGCAGCTTCTCGCGCGCTTCGGCGGGACTGGACGATCCACGGATGATCTTCACCATCTCGTCCAGATTGCTGACCGCAACAACCAGACCCAGCAAGATATGCGCCCGGTCGCGAGCCTTGTTCAGCTCGAACTTGGTGCGGCGGGTGATCACCTCTTCGCGGAACTTGACGAAGGCTTCGATGATGTCGCGCAGGTTCAGCAGTTCGGGGCGGCCGCCGCGAATGGCCAGCATATTGGCCGGGAAGCTCGATTGGGCGGGGGTGTTGCGCCACAATTGGTTCAGAACGACTTCGGGGGTCGCATCGCGCTTCAGGTCCATGACGATCCGCACGCCTTCGCGGCTGGATTCGTCGCGAATGTCGCTGATCCCCTCGATCCGCTTTTCCTTGGCGGCTTCGGCAATCTTTTCGACCAGACCGTTTTTGCCGACCTGATAGGGAATGGCGGTCAGAACGATCGACTGGCGATCGCCGCGCCCTTCCTCGACCACATGACGCGACCGCATCATGATGGAGCCGCGGCCGGTGTGATAGGCGCTGCGTGCGCCGGACTGGCCCAGGATCAGCGGCGCGGTCGGGAAATCGGGACCGGGGACGATCGCGATCAGTTCGTCGATCGTGATGCCGGGATTGTCGATATAGGCAAGGCACGCGCGCAACACTTCGCCCAGATTATGGGGCGGGATGTTGGTCGCCATGCCCACCGCGATGCCGCCCGCGCCGTTGACCAGCAGGTTGGGGAAGCGGGCGGGCAGAACCTGCGGTTCGCTTTCCGATGCGTCATAGTTGGGGGTGAAATCGACCGTATCCTTGTCGAGATCCTCCAGCAGGGCGTTGGCGACCTTGGCCAGGCGCGCTTCGGTATAGCGCATAGCGGCTGGCGGGTCGGGGTCCATCGAACCGAAATTGCCCTGACCATCGATCAGCGGCACGCGCATCGACCAGTCCTGCGTCATGCGGGCCAATGCGTCATAGATCGAACTGTCGCCATGGGGGTGATATTTACCCATGACTTCGCCGACGAGACGCGCCGATTTGCGGTAGGGACGATTATAGACGAAGCCCGATTCCTGGGCGGAGAAGAGAATGCGGCGATGCACCGGCTTCAACCCGTCGCGCACATCCGGCAGGGCGCGGGACACGATGACCGACATGGCATAGTCGAGATAGCTCGCCTTCATCTCGTCTACGATGCTGACGGGGCTGATGTCCGAAGGGTCGGCGAGGCTGGTCTCGTCGTTCAAGGCGATTCTCTTTTTTGGATGGAATGTGTTTCTGCGTTCGCACTAGCGGAGCGAAACAAATCTGTCACCCCTCGCTCACGCGCGCGCCCGCACGGACAGACAACAGGGCCGGGGTGATGACAGCTGCTTTCGGAACGAAGCGCGCGCATGACAGTTGCAAAATCCGCCGATATAGGCTTGTTCAATGGCCATTCACGCGCCGCCCCCTAATCGGCGCACAACAGACTTAAAGTCGCCCATGGCTTCCCCCGCCCGGTGCATTGAGGAGAAGATGATCATGCGTTTTGTTACCCCGGTGGCGCTCGTACTGGCTTTGGCAGTAGGTGGTGGCGCGATTAGCGCGCCTGCATTTGCGGCCAAGAAGGAAGAGAAGAAGGCCGGACCGAAGCTCAATGTTTCGCCCGAAGTCATCAAGGCTCTGCAGGCGGCGCAAAAGGCCGCTGAAGCGCAGGATTTCGCAGGCGCCAAGGCTGCCCTGGCCGACGCCGACAGCAAGGCGAAGTCGAACGATGACAAATATCAGATCGGCGCCATCAAGCTGAACACCTCCATCGCGAGCAAGGATAACGCGCTCCAGGGTGAAGCATTGGCGCAGATGCTCGACAGCGGCCTCACGCCCGCCGACCAGGCTGGCCAGTTCAATGCGGTTGCTGCCGATCAGGCGTTGGCTGCCAAAAATTACGATCTGGCGATTCAGCGGGCGCAGGCCGCGCTTGCGGCGGGTTATAAGCCCGAAGCGATCAACCCGACCCTGGCCCAGGCCTATTTCGGCAAGGCGGGAACCGGCAATGCATCGGCTGAACCGGCGCGCGGTTTCAACGTTCAGGGTCTTGCCGCGCTCAAGGCTGCTGCTGATGCCATGAAGGCTGCCGGGCAGCAGGTGCCGGCCCAATGGTATCAGATCGGCGTTGGCCGGGCCGAAGCGGCCAAACTGCCCGAAGTGACCGAATGGGCCAAGATGGCCTATCAGGCTGACCCGAGCGGCGCGAATTTGCGGACGCTGGTGCGTCTGTTCCAGCGCGCCAATCCGAACATCACGAATCGCGAAAATCTCGACGTGCTGCGCCTCCTGTCGGCGTCCGGTGGTCTGGTGGTCGCCGGTGACTTCCTGGAATATGCCGAAATGGCGTCCAAGACCGGCATCTATGGTGAGGTCAAATCGTCGATCGACCTGGGCCGTTCCAAGGGTGTACTGAACGCGACGCAGGGCAGCGAACTCTACCAGACTGCCATGGGGCGGATCTCTGGTGACAAGGGATCGCTGGGTGCGGCCGAAGCCGACTCCAGAAAGGCGGCCAATGGCAAGATCGCCGCGGCGACCGCCGACGCCTATCTGGGCTATGGCGACTATGCCAAGGCGGCCGCCATGTTCGAACTGGCCAAGGAAAAGGGCGGCGTTGATGCGGACGAAGTCAACACGCGCCTGGGCATCGCCAAGACCATGAGCGGCGACAATGCCGGCGCAAAGGCTGCGTTTGAAGCGGTACAGGGCGGCGCGCGCAAGCAGATCGCTGGTCTGTGGCTCGCCTATCTGGGCACCAAGGGCGCCTGACGGAATACGCGCCGTCGCCCTGATGGCGGCGGCGCGTTTTTGATTTTTTGCTGATATTGATGCGTCCGGGGAGGCTTTTGGGGCTATGCGATTTCTAACCTGTGTTTTTGCGGGCCTGCCGATTGTGTCGGCTGCGGCGTTGCTGGTGGCAACACCCGCGCTCGCGAAAAAGAAGGTTGCTGCCGGTCCCGTCATCGCCATGTCCGATGCGTTTCGTGCCAATGTGGCCGCTGCGCAGGCCGCGCTGCAATCGCGTGACGTGGCCACCGCCAGCGCGCGGATCATGGCGCTGGCGCCCATGTCCGACATTGAAAATTATGTCGCGGCGGGGCTGCGGTTCGAACTGGCGGCCCAGCGCGGCGACGTGCAGGCGCAGCGTATCGCCCTGACCGACCTGTTCAAGACCAGCGAGCTGCCCAAGAAGGATGCGCCGCGTCTGCGCTATGTCGCGGGCTATCTTTCCTATGCTGTGGGCAATTATGACGATGCGGTCGCGCAACTCGATTATGCCAAGACCCTTGGCTATGATGGGATAGATGCGCTGCTGCTGCGGGCCGATATTGCCCTGCGCCGCAACAAGCCCAAGGAGGCAAGGCCGTTCGTGCAGCAGGCGCTGGCGCGTCAGCGGGCATCGGGTCAACCCGTGCCGCTCGCCTGGTCCGACCGGGCGATTTCGATGGCCTATCAGGCGGGCGACTGGACCGAGGTCGGTCAACTCTATCGCGAACGGCTGACCCAGGCGGGCGCGCGGGAAGACTGGCGCTCGGCGATCACCAATTATCTGTCAGCCGCGGGCATCGATTCGCAACTCCAGCTCGACCTGTATCGCCTGCAAGCGGCCAATGGCGCGATGGCGAGCGAGCGGGACTATCAGGCCTACGCCCAACTGGCGGAGAAGGCCGGCTATTTCGCCGAGGCCAAATCCATCATCGAGGCAGGGCGCAAGGTCGGCAAGCTGACCGCGACCCAACCCGCCACTGCATCGCTGCTGAAAGCCGTAACGCCCAAGGCGACCAAGGAGATCGCCGCCCTGCCTGCGCAGGCGAAGAAGGCGGCGGCGGCGTCATCCGGCAAGGACGCGCAGGAGGTGGGTGACAGCTATTTTTCGCTGGGCCAGTTCCCCCAGGCGGTGGAGCAGTATCGCCTGGCGCTTGCCAAGGGCGGGGTCGATGCAGGCCGCGTCAATGCCCGGCTGGGCGTGGCGCTGGCGCGGTCAGGCGATTTGCCCGGCGCGCAGGCGGCATTGAGCCAGGCCAGTGGCAACTGGGCCAGCGTGGCAGGCTTCTGGTCCGTCTGGGTTGATCAACAAAGCCGCAAGGTCGCGTGAGGATGTGCCGGATCAGCCTGTGATCCGGCCACAGCCTGCCACTTATACCGGCAAGGGGACGCCCGGCAGGTTTTTCGACGTGCGGATGGTAAGCGATGTTTTGACGCTCACCACGTTGGGTGCTGGCGTCAGCTTGGACGTCAGAAATTGCTGAAAACTCTGAAGGTCTTTCGCTACAACCTTCAAAATAAAGTCGATTTCGCCGTTCAGCATGTGACATTCGCGCACTTCGGGCAGCTCAGCGACATGGTCCTGAAAGGCTTTGAGATCGGCTTCCGCCTGGCTTTTCAGGCTTACCATCGCGAACACCGTGATCGTATAACCCAGCATCCCCGGATCGACCACGGCATGATAGGAGGTGATGGCGCCTGCTTCCTCCAGTGAACGGACGCGGCGCAGGCACGGCGGCGCGGTCAGGCCCACCTTGCGGGCCAGTTCCACGTTGGTCATCCTGCCATCCTGTTGCAATTCGCCCAGAATTTGCAGGTCAATGTCGTCGATATTCGGGCCGGCCATTATTGTGCTTATTTCCTGTCCTGATTTCCTGTCCCATCATAATAATGTTTCAGGGCAATGCAATTGTCCCACTATGCGACGATCGCTTTCGTTCGCGTAACCAACCCCTTTTCCTTTGCAGGGCTAGGGCTTATCGGTAGTGCGTAACAGCCGCTGCGCGCACCGGGCACCGGTTTGCGCCACGGCCATATGGGGATTATTGGTGCGTTTCAACGATCTGATGCAGACAGTGCTGGCCGCTGACGACCGAGCCGGGCTGGGCGCGGTGACGTTGTGGCGTCAATGTGTCGATCTGCTGGCGCAGCATGACCGCGCCGATCGTATGCCGATGGCCGCGGATCAGCGGGCTGCCTTGCTCGATCGATTGTCGGGGCTACGGTCCAAAATGTCGGAAACGCAGCGCATTGCGACTGTCGTCGAACTCGGCAGTCGGCTGCGGTCGGCCAGCCTGGTCGAATTTTTTGCGCATGACCGGCCCTCTATCGCCGCCGCAGCGATGGCGCGGGCGCAATTGCCCGACATGGTTTGGGACGATCTGCTACCGCGACTGACGCCTACCGCGCGTGGTGTCCTGCGCGGACGACGGGACATCGGCCCAGCGACGCGACTGGCGCTCGAAGCCTTTGGCCCGTCCGATCTGGTGCTGACGACCGTGCGTGACGACATGGTGGGGGACAGCGACATGCTGCTGACCGCCGATATGATCCCCGCGAACGATGTGCAGGAGCCGGAGGTCGAGGCCGGCACGGTCACGCCGCTCCGCGCGCCATTGGGCGACAAGGACCAGATTCGCAATCTGGTCGATCGGATTGCCCAATTCACCAGCACGCGCTCACCGCCCCAGCCCCTGGAACCGCTGGCGGACGAGCCGGCTGACCGCAGCGCCCCGCCGCGCGATTTCGCGTTCGAGACGGATGCCGCCGGCGTCATTCTGTGGATCGATCGCGGGCCACGCGCGGCGTTGATCGGCCTGTCGCTGGGGGATGCAGCGCTGGAGGGTGGCAGCGGGCCGGACGGCCATGTCGCGGGCGCCTTTGCCCGGCGCAGCGGGTTCCAGAATGGCCGTTTCGCGATTGTCGGTGGGAAGATGGCAGGCGAATGGCGACTGTCCGCCGCGCCCTTTTTCGATCCACGATCCGGCCGGTTTCAGGGGTATCGCGGTCAGGCGCGTCGCCCCTTCCTGCATGAAGTGGCGGTACAGCCAGCGCCGCCGCGCGACGGTCTGAGCGGTCTGTCGGCGGATTCGCTGCGCCAACTGGTGCATGAACTGCGCACGCCCCTGAACGCGATTCTGGGCTTTGCCGAGATTATCGAACAGGAATTGTTCGGTCCCGCGGGCGCTGAATATCGTGACATGGCTGGCAATATTGCGGTCGATGCACGCCATCTGCTTGCGGCATTCGATGATCTGGATCTCGCCGCCCGCGTGTCGCGCGGCGACGATGTCAGCACGCCGCAACTGCTCGATCCCGAACTGCTGGTGCGCCAGATCGCCAGTCGCTTCCGTGATCAGGGTGGGGCGTTGGTCGATATCGTCATGGCAGCCAGCCTGCCGCCGGTGCAGATCGACCCGGTGCAGGGGGAGCGCATGGTGCAACATTTGCTGCGCACGCTGATTTCGGTCGCGCCAAAGGGGGAAGCGGTGACGGGCGCCTGCTGGTTCCAGCCCGACGGGGGCAATGGGCGCGTGGTGCTGGCCATCGACCGGCCATCCAGTCTGGCAGGTATGGAAGAAGCGCAATTGCTCGATCCCGGCTATACGTCCGATGGCGACTGGGCCGACGGACCGCTGCTGGGGCTGGGCTTTTCGCTGCGTCTGATCCGCAGCCTGGCCGGAACATGCGGCGGCAGTCTGGATGTGGAGCCGGGGCGCTTGCTGCTCGCCATTCCCGCCGCCAGCATTGCGGAAGATACGCAGCACGCCTGACGGGCACGGCAACCCTATGGCAACCATTGCGCGCTAAGGGGAGGGGCATGATTGTTTCCTCCCATGACGGCAACCTGCTGGCCCCGCCTTTGCCGCAGGACAGGATCGCCCTCGATCCCGCCTTCGGCACCCGGTTCATGCTTTTTGTCGATACCGAAGAGGAATTCGACTGGAACGCGCCGTTCAGCCGTACCGGCCATGGCGTCACGGCTTTGTCCGGCATGGCGCGCGGGCAGGATTATTTCGCGGCGGCAGGTATCAAGCCGGTCTATGTCACCGATTTCCCGGTGGTCGATTGCGACGCGGCGTCAGCGATGATGGCGCAGTGGGTTAGCGATGGCACTGCTGATGTCGGCGCGCATCTTCACCCCTGGGTCAACCCGCCCCATGTCGAGAAGGTGAACGCCGCCAATTCCTATGTCGGTTTCCTGCCGGAAGCGGTAGAGCGCGCCAAGCTGGAAGCGCTATGCCGCCGGATCGAGGAACGTTTTGGCCAGCGACCCATTGCCTATCGCGCTGGCCGCTACGGCGTTGGCCCCAACAGTGCGCGACTGCTTAGCGATGCCGGGTTCCGCCTGGACAGTTCGGTGCGCAGCCGCTTCGATTATAGCCAACAGCAAGGCCCGGACTTTTGCGGATTGCCCCAAACCCCCTATTGGGCAGGGCCGGACCGGAACTTGGTGGAACTGCCATTGTCGACAGCCTTTGTCGGCCTGCTGCGCGGTGCAGGTGAGCGCCTTTATCGCGCAGCCCAGACGATGGGACCGCTCGCCGGCGCCCTGTCGCGCGCCCGCATGTTGAGCCGGGTGCCGCTGACGCCAGAAGGCATCTCCGCATCCGAAGCCATTGCGGCAATCGACGCCCTGATCGAAGAAGGCGTGCCGGTTCTCAATTTCAGCTTCCATTCGCCCACGCTGGAGCCTGGCCATACCCCCTATGTCCGCAACGAAGCCGACCGTGCCGCTTTTTACAATTGGTGGGACAGAGTACTGACCCATCTGGCGAAACGGGGCGTAAGGGCGGCCAGCCTCGATCAGTTTCTTAACGCGGTGCCCATGCGTATCGAGACTTGCCAAGCGGCGTGATGCTCCTTAATCGGGCGTTCGTTGACAAGGTGGGGCCTGTAGCTCAACTGGTTAGAGCTGTCCGCTCATAACGGATAGGTTGCGGGTTCAAGTCCTGCCGGGCCCACCACATTTCCTAATCATGATCTCTATAGCGCATTTCCGCTATAGGCTTTCCCATGGTCGCGAGATGCGCTGTGTCTCACGACATCTCACCCTGGCGCGGCCCACAAGGGGGCACCGACGGGGGCACTGGAATAGAATTTGGGGGCATTCAGGCCATGATTGGACCCGAAAATGGTCAGGCGGCTACCTGGGCAAGTTGACGAGTGGCCTTTGCGTCGCTGACCGGCGGCAAGCCGAACAGACGGCCATATTCGCGCGTGAACTGCGATACGCTCTCATATCCGACCGCGAACGCAGCGGTTGCCGCGCTAACGCCCGCAGAATGCATCAGCCGCCGCGCTTCGATCAGGCGAAGCTGCTTCTGGAATTGTAGTGGTGAGAGAGACGTCACCGCCTTGAAGTGCTGGTGGAACGAGGACGAGCTCATTCCCGCAGCGGCGGCAAGGCGGTCTATCGGCAGAGGCTTTGCGAAGTCAGTGCGCAACAAGGCTACCGCGCGGGCGACACGTTCAACATGGCCATCGGGCCAGCCGATCCGCCTGATCGCATCTCCATGCCGTCCCGCCAACAGCCAGTAGTGCATTTCGCGAACGAGTTGCGCCTGCAGCACCGGCACGGAAGCTGGCCGATCGAGCAGCCGCATGAGACGCAGCGCCGCATCGGCCACTTCGACGTCAGTTTGATCGACCCTGACCGGCGCTAAATCAGAGCAGTTCACGGCCTTCATCTGCCCAGCCAGGTCAGCAATGATCGCCGGGTCCAGCTCTAGGACCAGCGAATAATATGGCGCTGCGATGCTGGCGCGCGTGATCTGGCTGACGGTCGGCACGTCGGCGGTGATCAGCAGCGAATCGCCGGCCGAAAAGTCGAAGCTCTGCGTTCCCATCGTCACGCGCTTCGCGCCCTGCACCACGAGGCAGAGCAAAGGCCGCGAGATATCGTGCTTCAAGTCGCCCGTCGCGGTCGCGCGCACGGCGAAGACGCCCTGAATCGGCGTTGGCGCCATACCCTCGCGATCTGCGTGGACTTCAGCGTGGCGGCGGACGGCGTCAAGCAGCGTGGTCATTTCGCTACCATATCGCGTTCGAGACGATCGCGCATCCTCTTTCGGAGAATTAGGCAAAGATCGTCGAGCTTCCGGCAACACCGGCTCGCCCCAGCGTGACATAAGGGATTCACCGAAAAGAAGGAGACCTGTCATGACCAAGATCGCACTTGTTACCGGCAGCAGCCGCGGCCTCGGCCGCAACACCGCGCTCGCCATCGCGCGCAAGGGAGGCGATGTGATCGTCACCTATCACAGCCGCTCCGGCGACGCCGACAAGGTGGTCGCGGAGATTCAGGCAATGGGTCGGAAGGCTGTCGCGCTGCAACTCGATACGGGCAACGTCGCCGGTTTCGCCGACTTCGCGACGCGCCTCAAGGATGTGCTGGGCACGACCTGGCGGCGCAACACCCTGGATCATCTCGTCAACAATGCCGGACATGGTGACTATGCGCTCATCGCCGACACCAGCGAAGCGCAATTCGACGCGCTGATAAACGTGCATTTCAAGGGCGTGTTTTTTCTGACCCAGACGCTGCTGCCGCTGATCGCCGATGGTGGGCGCATCGTGAATCTTTCGTCAGGGCTGACGCGCTTCTGTGCGCCCGGCTTCGGCGCCTATGCCGCGGCAAAGGGAGCGATCGAGGTTCTGAGCCTCTATCTCGCCAAGGAGCTCGGCAACCGCGGCATCGCGGTCAATACCGTTGCCCCAGGCGCGATCGAAACCGACTTTCTCGGCGGTGCGGTTCGCGACACACCTGACATGAACCAGCAATTCGCCGACATGACCGCGTTGGGACGCGTTGGCGTGCCTGACGACATCGGACCAATGATCGCGAGCCTGCTCGGCGAGGATAATCGCTGGGTCAATGCTCAGCGCATCGAGGTTTCGGGCGGCCAGGCCATTTGAGAAAGTCTGTGGCAACAGGATCACCGGGCCAACAAGATATTCTGGCCACCATTTGCATCCTGATGCAATGGCGCAGCTTGTCCGGGTTACGCATCGCGTAGATCGCCTTGAGGCAAGGATCTTCGATCAGCAGCGCGGTTGTCTGGAGGATGCCGACTTCAGATATCAGCGCTGCTGATTGCGCAGCCGTTCCTTTTCTTCGGTCTGCCAGACCGTGTCGCCGCTTTGCCAGTTCGCTGGACAGCCAGTGCAATCCTTCATCCAGGCATCCTGAAACACCGCAAAGCGGATGCGTGACCCGTCCATGATCGCCTTTTCCAGATTGGCTTCGTAGAATTTCGCTTCCAGCAGATCGGCGTGGATCAGCTTGGCTTCTTTGAAGGACGCGCCTTTCAACAGCGCCTTTTCGAGTGTCGCCGCTGTAAAATCGACACGGTCGAAGGTCGCATGACCAGCCCTTGCAAAAGCGAGATTGGAACCGCGCAGCGATGCATCCGTCAATTGCGCGCCGTTGAGAAACGCGATCGACAGGTCCGCCCCATCAAGATCAGCCCCGTTCAGATTGGCACCGCTCAGGTTCGCATGGCGCATGTCAGCGCGCGACAGCTTGGCTCCACTAAGGTCTGCGCCTGTCAAATCGGCGTTCGCCAGATCGGCAAAGCGCAAGTCCACGCCGGGGCAAGATGTGCGTGGGGCAATGGTGCATCCATTCACGATCCACGGGGTCGGACGCTCTTCGACATTGACGATCTTCTGCTGTGCATAGGCAGGAACAGCAGCCGCGACAATCATCAAGGCAAGGCAGGCGAAGCGCATGGGATGGTCCGATCCACGACAAAAGGGGGTGTCCGGGCGGAGACGCGAGGGAGGTCGCGGTCCGCCCGGACGCTTCGCGCGGAGTGTCGGGCTCCGCGCCAAGACAATTCAGACTTCAGGCAATTCGAACACCCAGAAGGAGCCGCCCTGACTGACCGTGCGCGTTAGGTCGGCCATGTCGCCACCCCATAGCGGCACCGCGCCGCCATAGCCGGACGCCAGGCCGATATATTGTTTGCCATCCTCTTCCCAAGTGATGGGAACCGACACCACGCCCGATCCGGTCTGGAATTTCCAGAGCTCTTCGCCGGTCTTGGCGTTGAAGATCTTCACATATCCATCGCTGGTGCCCTGGATGACGATATTACCCTTGGTGGTGACATTGCCACCCCAGAGCGGCAGAGGCTCCTTGGCTTCCCAAGCGATCTTGCCGGTCTTGGGATCCATGGCCCTCAGCACGCCGACATGATCGTCGAACTGCTTGCGGATGCGGAATCCCTGACCCAGATAGGCCGCCCCCTTGTTGTAGGTGACATTTTCCGTCCAATAATCTTCCGACCAGTCGTTGGACGGGATGTAGAAGAGACCGGTGCCGGGGTTATACGACATGGGCATCCAGTTGGTGCCGCCCAGGAAATTGGGTGTAACCCGGATGCTTTCGCCCTTTTCCTTGCCTGGCGCGGGCGGCGGCGGGCGCTGTCCGGGATTTTCGATCGGGCGGCCGTTGGCGACGTCCCATTTGCTTGCCCAACTGATGTCGGGAACGAAGGGATAGATGCCGAGCGCGCTGCCCTTCTGCTTGCTGATCTTTCCGTCCCGCTTGGTCAGCTTGTCGAGGTCGGTCACGAAGAAATAGCCATTGCGGTCGGCATGGGCGCCAGCGCGGATCGTCTTGCCGTCCTTTTCCAGATCGAACAACACGATCGGGTTGTTGCCCGAAAAGTCCCAGGCGTCATTGGGCGTGTGCTGGAAGAAGCCAACCGGTTCCCCAGTCGATGGTTCGATATAGACCTGTCCCGACGTATAGAGGCTGTCGCCGGGCGAGCGCTTCCATGTGTTCCATGGCGCGGGGTTGCCGGTGCCGATGACGATGGTGTTGGTCTTCTCATCATAGGTGGCCGATTGCCACGGCGCACCGCCACCATGACTCCATGCCTCGACCTTCTTGCCGTCCTTGTCATTGGGCCAGCTGGGCGCTTTGGGATCGCCGGTGAAGGTTGAGGGCTTTCCGTTCAGGCGACCCTGATGCCCTTCCACCATCGGACGCATCCAGATTTCTTCGCCGGTATCGGGATCGCGGGCATATAGTTCGCCCACCACGCCGAATTCATCGCCGGACGACCCGTGGATCAGCATGACCTTGCCGGTCTTCTTGTCCTTCACGATGGTCGGCGCGCCAGTCATGGTGTAACCGGCCTTGTGGTCCTGGAATTTCTTGTTCCACACGACCTTGCCGGTCTTGCGGTCCAGCGCGACCATGCCCGCGTCCAAGGTGCCGAAGAAGATCTTGTCGCCATAAATGGCCGCGCCCCGATTGACGACGTCGCAGCAGGGGCGGATGTCGTCAGGCAAGCGGGCCGTGTAGGACCAGATTTTCTTGCCCGTCTTGACGTCCAGCGCGAAGACGCGGCTATATGATGCGGTGACATAGATGACGCCATCATAGACCAGCGCCTGACTTTCCTGACCACGCTGCCGCTCGTCGCCGAAGGAGAACACCCATTTGGGCACAACCTTCTTCGCGTTATCGGCATTGATCTGATCCAGCGTGCTGAACCGCTGCGCCTTCACGCCAAGGCCATACATCAGCACATTGTCGGTGCTATGTTCGTCGTTGAGGATATCTTCCCACGACACGCCGGCCTTTGTGAAATCATGTTTCTGCGCCGCAGGCTGGCTGACCGCCGGCATCGCAACCAGCATCGCCATGGCCGAAACCAGCAGACACCCCCGTCTTCCCATCATCGCATCCTCCTAAAGCCCGACTGCGGTCATCACCGCTTGTCGAAGCCAAGAGTAAGCGGGGCTTTATGAGATGGTCCTGATAGCTTTCTGAGAAACTGCTCAGAATAGCTTATGCTTTGGTCTGATGACGAAGCAGAAATCCCACTCCTCGGACGGTTGAAAGCTCGGGCGCTCTCTCGTGATGCGACAGATACCTGCGGAGATAGCCTACATAGACGTCGACGGCATTTTCGGTGATTTCTGCATCCTGCCCCCACACTTCATCCAGTATCTGCCCTCGCGTGACGACTTGTCCCGCTTGTCGCGCAAGGCAATGCAACAGGTCGAACTCACGGCGACTGAGAGGGAGCAGCGCTTCACCCACTCGCGCCGATCGGCTGCGCAAATCGACCACCAACTCATCCAGCACGATCCGATCCCGCGATTGGGCGGCGCTGCGTCGGATCATGACATTAAGCCGCGCGAGCAATTCCTCGAACGAGAAAGGTTTGGTGAGATAGTCATCGGCGCCGCAGCGAAAGCCGTCCAGCCTGTCCTCCAGCTCCGCACGGGCGGTCAACATGCAGATGGGAAGGTCATTGCCCCGGGCACGGGCTTCACGGCACAGGTCCGCGCCGTCCGCATCTGGCAGCCCCAGATCCAATATGGCTGCATGAAACTGGCCCGATGCCAATCGCGATTGCGCCCGACGTCCCAGCGTCTGCCATTCCACGGCATAGCCTTCTGCTGTCAGCCCGCGATGGACGAACCGGCCGATTCCCGGATCGTCTTCGACCAGCAATATCCTCAAGCCCGCGCCGGGAGCCTCAGCGACACGCATAATCCTTCTCCATCATATCTGTTAAAGGCGCTGATCCCGCCGGCATGGGCATGCACGATCCAGCGCGCGAGCGACAGGCCAAGGCCAGTGCCGCCAAGGGAACGGCCTGCCTTACCCTGCGCATAGGGATCGAAAATCCGCTCCAGTTCGCTCTCAGCAACGCCCGGTCCTTCATCCGTGACGACGATGCCCACTTCACCCTGCTCATATGTCCCGCTCAATCGCAGCGTGCCGCCCGGTGGCGAGAATTTCACACCATTGTCGATCAGCGCGAGCATCGCCTGCCGCAGCCGATCAGGGTCGCCAATGACAGGCATCGGTTTGTCGAGCGAGCTCAACTCCAGTCGGACACCGCTGGCGGAAGCAAAGCCGGCCGCACTCTTGCCGACCTGTTGCGCAAGATGCGCGAGGTCCACGGGACTGGAGCGCAGGGGCAGGGCACCATCTTCGGCGCGCGCCAAGGTCAGCAAATCATCAAGCCGCCGTTCAAGGAACAGGTTGCTGTCCAATATCTGATGCAGGGCATCCCGCAGCGCCAATATGTTGTCATCAAAGCGCAGGGCCACTTCAGCCTCGCCACGCATCACCGTTACCGGTGTACGAAGTTCGTGGCTCACCTTTGAAAGAAACAGCCGGCGGCGCTGATCGGTGACGGTCAGTTTTTGGTTCAACCGCTCCAGTTCGCGCGTTCGCGCGGCCACTTTCGCTTCCACCGCCTCCGCCATATTTTCGAAATGATCGATCAACCGCCGCACTTCCGACAGATGACTTCCGGGCAATGGCTTTCGCCCATCCTCCCGCGCGATGGACTGCGTCGCATGAGCTACCGCTTCAAGCGGCTTCACAAGGTGGCGCCAAAGAAATACCGCTCCTCCAAACGGAAGGGCCAGCAGGACGATACTGATGGCAAGGATCAATCGCCACGCGTCGCGCTGCGCCTGTCGCGCCGCCTGTGTCGCCACTTCCGCTTCTCTGTTTTCCTTTGCCGCGATGTGCCGGACCATTGCTCGGATGTCTGGCAAGGCAGGGGAGCCGGATCGTAGCAACGAGACCAAATATCGTGCGTTGGCCTCTTCCTCTGCCTGATAGCGAAGCTCCGGCTCAGTGCCGCCGATCAAAGCCGTTTCCGCTGATATGCTCTCGAAATACGCTCCAATGGCGTTACTCAATTCATTCTGGGCTGCGCTGGAATGGTTCAGCAGGATCTGCGCAGCTTCCGCGTCTATCCGTGCCAGCAATAGAACCTGCTTCTGCGCCATGTCCGCGCGTTGCGAGAATATGTGGGTAGATCCCTGCAGGTAGATTATTGTGCTCAGCAATGCCCCAAGGCCCATTGCGATCGCTATGGCCCCAGTCAGGAACAGACCCCGAAAGCCTATCAGAGTCCGCACGATCCTCTCCTGCCCCAAGCCTCTCCAAGGAGAGGCTAAACCAAACCGGCCTTGGCGTCCCTTATACCTAGGGAGGAGGGGCAATGCGCCAGCGCCTTGACAGGGAGCCATCGTCATTGCCCCGGTCGACGGCTTCTATGGCAAGCGGACCTTCATAGAATTAGCGTCAATGAGCGACGTTGCCCTGCGCCATCGCTACCTCAAAGGCCCCGACAGTTCAGCGACCTGCTCGGAACGCAAGTCGATCGCACATTTGCGCGCTCAGGCGCCTTTCATCTTCTTGCGATGTTCCCGCATCATCATATGGCAGGCGAGGCGGTCATGGTCGTCGGACTGGCGCTTCTCCCAGGGCGGCGACCAGTCGGCAGGCGGCTCGCCACAAAAATAGCCGCCCCGCCGAGAGCGGGTCGTCGCATCGGCTGTGGTCGAAAGCGCGGTGGCGATCAGCCCAAGCGCGAGTATCAGTTTGCTAAACGGCATGGCTGAACCGCGTTTCCTGCGGGCGGAGATAGGCGTCGAAACAAGCCGCGACCGACCGGGCGTAGGGTTGCGCCTCCGGGCGGATCTCGATCATTCCGTCGTGCAGGCGGGCAATCCCCATGTTGATGAATTTGGCCAGGTCGCGCGATTGAACGACCCCGTCGCTTGGCGCTGCGCCGTCGCACAGCAGGCGCTCGATCAATCGCCCGCGTTTCTGATCGTCGGCGCTGCGCCTTACGCCGCGGGTCGCCGTCAGCCGCTGTTGGCCGATCATGTCTCGATAGGGCCCGGCATTTTTCTCATTCTGCACGATCAGGTCGGGAAATTGGCTGATCGCACTGGCCCCCAGGCCGATCAGCACGTCGCTGTCATCCTCGGTAAAGCCCTGGAAATTACGCCGCAATCTGCCGGTGGTCGCGGCCTTTGCCAAAGGGTCGCCGGGCAGTGCGAAATGATCGAAACCGATGGCGCGATAGCCTGCGGCGGTCAGCATCGCATGCCCCTGTGTCGCCATGGCAAAACGCATGGCCATGTCGGGAAGATCGGCCTGCGATATGCGGCGCTGGCGGTGCAGCAGATGGGGCATATGGGCATAGCCGAACAGGGCGATGCGCGATGGCGCCAGACGGATGCTCGTCTCCAGCGTTTCAATCAGGTCCGCTTCGCTCTGACCCGGCAGGCCGTACATAAGGTCGAAACCCACGTCGATCTGTGCCCGGCGCAGCCCCTCAACCGCCGCTTCCACCATCTCGACAGGCTGCACGCGCCCGATGGCCTGCTGGACATGCGGCGCAAGGGTCTGGACGCCCAGATTGACCCGCGAAACGCCGATCTGCCCCATGGCGTCGATCCACGCCCGGTCGAGGCGGCGGGGATCGATTTCGACCGATAGCGCAGCATCGCTGGTGTCAAAGCACAGCAGCAACTGGTGATTGAGGCGCACCCAATCGACCAGCGGCAGCGAATTCGGGCTGCCCCCGCCAAATGCGATATGGGTGACGCGCCGCCGCCCGCCCAGGCGGGACGCGACTAGCGCTATCTCCTGCTCCAGCGCATCGACATAGGTGGCGAGGCGGCGGGGCCGTGTCGCAGCACCAGTGTTGCACCCGCAATACCAGCAGATGTCGTGGCAATAGGGGATGTGCAGATAGAGCGAGATCCCCGCATCCTGCGGTAGCCTGTCGAGCCGTTCCTCCAGCGCTTCGGCGCCGACGGCGTCGGTGAATTGTGCGGCGGTCGGATAGCTGGTGTAGCGCGGCACCGGGGCCGCCAGCAGATCGGGATGGTATCGGAACATGGAAAGCGGCCTGCCATCTGCCGCGCGTCCCCGCATTGCGAAAGATCAAATCTCCGATTGCGCGGCGTCAAGGAACGACCGGCCAGCCCGGCCTACAAGGCGTCATTGACCGCAACATCAGGGACGGAGACAATAATGCGTATAAAGACTTTCTTGCTGGCTGGCGCGATGGCGGGCGCACTGGTGGCTGGTCCGGCTCAGGCCAAGCAAGGCGATATCCTGCTGCGCGTACGTGCGATCATGGTCGCGCCGAACGAAAAGAGCGGCAGTGTCCTGCCGGCCTTTCCAGGCGAAAAAGTGTCGGTCGACAACAGCGTCATGCCCGAAATCGACGTCACCTACATGGCGACCGACCATATCGGTTTCGAACTGATCGCCGCGACCACGAAGCATAGCGCCACCGGCCGTACCGGTACGACCGGCAGCATCGGCAAGCTCGCCTCGACGTGGGTATTGCCGCCGACGCTGACGATGCAATATCATCCGGTCGTCGACGGCCCGATCCGGCCTTATGTGGGGGCGGGCATCAACTATACGCTATTCTATGCAGAAGATGCCTCAACGGCTCTGGAGACAGCCGTGGGCAAGACCAAGGTGCATATGAAGGACAGCGTCGGCTGGGCAGGGCAGGTCGGGGTCGATGTCGACCTGAACGAGAAGATCTTCCTCAATTTCGATGTCAAATATATCGACATCAACACCAAGGCGCGATTGGCGACCACGGCCGCTGGTGTGCAGCGCGTCAAGCTGGCGCTCGACCCGTTGGTATTTGGCGTAGGCGTCGGCATGCGCTTCTGATCGAACAGTAGCCCACTACGAAAAATGGCTCGGCCGTTCCGTTGGCCGAGCCATTTTTCGTTGGTGCGTCGGGCAGTCCCGCGCCTGTTGAAGCACCGGCGCAGAACAGGGCGTTACCGATGCGAGGCAGGTTCAGGCCGCTGGCTGCCAGCGCGTGATGCGGACCAGCAGATCGAGCAGCTTTCGCTTTTCTGCGGCGGTCATGAGCGTATCAAGGTTGGCGTCATGGCTTCTTGCATGTCTGGCAAGAATGACGACCTTTTCCTGACCCGCTGGCGTAAGATAAAGATGCTGTACGCGGCGGTCCTTGCTGCTCTTCTCCCGCGATATGAGGCCTTGCCGTTCGAGGTTGCCCAGATGAGGGGTGAGGGTGGACTTGTCGCGGCCATTGGCCGAACTGATTTGCGATGGCGTGATGCCGGGATTTTCCTCGATCATGCGCAAAACGGCATAGTCACCAGGCTTCAGTCCATTTTCTTCGGTGATGCGGCGGAATTCCGAAAATGAGGCGGACTGTGCAAGGCGCAGATTGAACGCGATGCTTTGCGCGAACTCGCTTGGGTGGAACTGCCAGCCGTCGCCGGGCTTGCCGGTCGGATCGGACGGCTTGTTCTTGTTTGCCATATGCTTTCAATCTCTTCGCGTTCGTCGTTCGTGCGTCGGCTCAGCCGCCCTTGCTCCTGCCGGAATGGAGCGAGGGCGGCTGGCCGGGCAGGTCAGATCGGGAAATGCCCTGCCTGGGTCTCCATGGTTATCCAGCGCTGTTCCGTAAAGCTGTCGATACCAGCCTTGCCACCGAAACGGCCATAGCCCGATGCGCCAACTCCGCCGAAAGGCATTTGCGCCTCATCATGCACGGTCGGGCCGTTGACGTGACAGATGCCGGACTGAATGCGCCGGGCGATACGCAGTCCGCGCGCCGTGTCGCGCGTGAACACAGCCGCTGACAGGCCATATTGGCTGTCGTTGGCCAGTTCGATCGCCTGTTCCTCGTCGCGCGCGCGCATCACCGCGACGACCGGACCGAAGCTTTCATCGCGATAGAGGTCCATTTGCGAGGTGACGCCGGTGATGACCGTCGCTGGCATCAGCACGCTGTCACCCTTTCCGCCTGCGGCCACGCTGGCGCCCTTGGCCACGGCGTCGTCGATCAGGCTGTTTACATGATCCACAGTCTTGCGGTCGATCACGGCGCCTAGGGGCGTCTTGCCTTCGCGGGGGTCGCCGACGGTCAGCGTCCGGGCTTTCGCGGCGAATTTCTCTATGAACGCATCGGCCACGCTTTCGACCACGATGATCCGTTCGGTCGACATGCAGATTTGGCCCTGGTTCATGAAGGCGCCGAATGCCGCCGCCTTGACCGCTTCGTCAAGGTCGGCATCTTCGAGCACCAGCAACGGCGCCTTGCCGCCAAGTTCGAGCAGGCACGGCTTCAAATGCTCGGCCGCGCGTTTGGCGATGATTTTGCCGACGCCGGTCGAACCCGTGAAATTGATGCGCTTTACCTCCGGCGCATCAATCAGCGCGCCCACCACTTCGGCGGCATCCTCCGGGGCGTTCGTCACGATATTGACGACGCCTTCAGGGAAACCCGCCTCTGCAAACGCCTCGACGATCAGCATGTGCGTACGCGGGCAGGCCTCGCTGGCTTTCAGGATCACGCTGTTGCCGCAGGCCAGCGGGGTCGCAATGGCGCGCACGCCCAGAATGATCGGCGCATTCCAGGGGGCGATGCCCAAAATCACGCCCACCGGTTCCTTGAGCGCCATGGCGATGCAGCCCGGCTTGTCGGAGGGGATCACTTCGCCAGTGATATGCGTCGTCAGCGCCGCCGCTTCGCGCACGATGCCTGCGGCGAGGCCAAGATTGAACATGGCCCACCCCGCGGTGGACCCGGTCTCGTTCATCATGGCGGCGACAAAATCGTCCTTGCGCGCTTCCAGCGCCGCTGCGGCTTTCATGAGCACGGCACGGCGGGCATTGGGGCCCATCGCCGCCCATGTGGGAAAGGCGGTCGCGGCGCGCGCAGCCACTGTGTGCGCGTCAGGAGCCTTCATGGCGGGCGCCGATGAAGCAATTTCCCCGGTGAGCGGGTTCAGGCGTGTAAAGGTCAATCTATCCTCCTTGCAGGCCGGTTTCCGGCCTTTCATACCATGTAGAAATCGGCGACCGTTTCGATCCGGTCATTCATAAGAGTGATCGTTTTGGCAGCAATCCTTAACTCGCCGGCTTGGCTGACGAACTGGTAGTCGTAACGCCCGAACAGGCTGCGCTGTCGCTGACGCTTGGGTGAGGATCAGCGTGCAATAGGCACCCCCTTCGTGGGGTGATCGGCGTGCAAAAAGGACCCCTTCATCCCGGGGATTTAGTCGGCCGACTGGTTTTGATCAGTTGGCGAGAACGGGATGTTGATCGT